>Ga0065711_1027075_pt1 | contig 54601 bp, 97 predicted proteins | sample Hoacrofraction12_FD_59098 | JGI IMG/M metagenome (GOLD analysis project Ga0065711, IMG submission 59098) | Hoatzin crop microbial communities from Cojedes, Venezuela - Epithelial fraction 12 v2 (version 2) | ecosystem: Host-associated > Birds > Digestive system > Esophagus > Crop | place...
CCCCCCCCAAAAAAAAAAAAACTCCTCCTCCTGTGTGAAGGCACTTTGAGAAGCCAAGCAGGGATGGTGGCATTTGGCCCGGCACCTTTCAGGGACTCTCTACGCCAATGGAGCCGGGGCGGGGGACTGGCTGGGGGATGCAATTTGTCGAAACCCACCCCAGGAGGCTCTGAGCCCGCCCTGGCCCCACTCGTGCCTCCCCTCGAGGGGGACAGCTGCTGGCTCTGGGAGGCCGCGGACCTCTTTAAACTCGAAGGAAAGCAACGTCAGGGTTCCCTCGGGAGGTGCGGTGGCGGTGGAGCAGGGGGGAAGGAGGGGTGGATGGTGCGTCCCGTGGCCAGGTTGTGGCGGAGGACTGGGAGGCAAACCTTGCACGCCACCCTGTAGGGGCAGTTCTCTCCTAGGCCCAGAGGAGGCGAGATCACCCGTACTAATTTGTACATATCCTTATATGAGATCCTGCCGCTGCAAAGGAAGCACAGGTGGGTTAATAGGACACTGAGAGGGTGGAGAGGACAGTGGAGAGCTTAACTGGGGGATGCTGGCGCTGTCTTCAGGGCAAGACCCCAGGGTGCCCGGCTCATCTCCTTCTGGCTCTGTCAGACCCAGAGAGGGGAAAGCTGTGAGCGTCAGCTGCTGTCTTCTCCACCATGAGTCAGCTCACACCTCCTCATATTGACCCATGCTGACCCTGGAGAAGGATGGTTTTGGCAGTGGACACCACCCCATCACCCTTCCTCGTCATGTCCTTGGCCACCTACACCTGGTGGGAGAGGGCTGGGATTCTAGATGAGGGTGAGCCTGCAGTTTGGTTGGGTTCTAGCCACCACGAGCCCTTTTGATGGAGTTGTGTCCCATCACACCACCAAAGAGACTGTCTTCACTTGGCCAGCTCTCTGGTCCCAGGGAGGCTGGCAGCTGAGTCATTTGTATCTCCAACATCTGGGGAACCTGAGACGGGGAGAGATAATGTGACCAGCAGGTGACTGGTGGCTTTGGCACTAGCACCTAGGTCTCTCGTGGTCCAGTCCTGTGCTCTGACCACCAGACCACGCTCTGCCAAGGTACACATTATTAGAAGCAAACCCTCCCATATACACACCCCTTCTCCCCCACAAAAGAACATCTCCCCAGACCTGGGTGCAGTCATCGCAGGATACGGCCCGTATCCCTCCTGCACCAGTTGAAATCACGAGGCAGAGAGCTGGCAGGAGAGGGTGCAGGGGCCTTCGGATGCTGAGCTCCCCACTCCGCTCCAGACCAGAGCCCTTTGGGAAGCAGGACCATGTGGGGTGGAAGTGCTGAGGTGCAGCATGCTGCAGCCTCCTGGGCATCCTTAGACAAGCTTTGAGGGAAACCACACAAGGAGGCAAAGATCAGCATCACCGTCCTACCCAGAGCCTTTGCCTCTGGTTTCTCCTTGCTCTTGTCCCATTCCCTCTCCATCACTGGCCAGAGTTAATCCAACCATCTAGACAAAACCCATCCCTGAGCCCCCATGGTGTTGAGTGGTCTCCTTGAGAAACCTGCGTGTGATGGTCCCTGTGTCAGGATGCAGAACTGCTGCTCCACTCAGGTGCTGGGACCCGTTTGGATGTACTCACCCGTTCCTCACCCAGCAACAGGGGCCAGGGATGCCCCTGTGGGCCCAGCCACACCAGTTCCTGTGCATGTCCCCTCACCACTGGTTACATATCATGATGAAAGAGCACAGCTTGCTCAGAAATCAGAGGGGTGCATGGCATCGATAGGACAGCTCAAGTATGCTTTTACAGTGACTGTCCTGGAGATCCCGGCCACCAGCGTGCGGGAAAAGAGTGAATGAAGTGCCTGGTGTGAGGAAATCCTTCCCAAAAGTCACATGTGAGAAACTCCACACCAAGCAGCTGGATGTTTCACTGCTCTCACCTCCTCTCCCTTCTCTAGTTGTCTATCAGGACATCTAACCACCCATGCTGACCTCTCCCCCTTGCACAAGGCATATTGACCCGTTAACAAGCAAACCCACCTGACCTGCCCATGGGGGCCTTGTACAGCAGCAAGAGTGCTGAAGGAGGCTACGAGGGGAGGAACCTGGCCAGCACTGAGCTGCACAGGGTTGGACAGAAATGGTGGAGGAAAACATGCCAGGAGCTGATGATATTAGGCATAAAAAAATATCTTGGCTAGAGCAGGTCTCGCAAGGGGCAGGACATTAGCAGTGGAGGTGAAGAGTCTCCAAAGGGAGCGTGTGTGGCTGCCAAGCTAAGATCGCCCACAGTCCGCAGCACAGCAGTGGTGGATTCTGACTCCAAAGAGGCTGCCCCTGGGCTGCAGGAGTGAGGAAGGGGCCACAAAAGGCACCCCCATGGTGCTGGGGCTGAGTGGAGGGCAAACATGCTCCCAGAGCTGCCAAGGGCTCCACGTTGTCCTAGGGATGCTCCAGACCACCCTGGGAGGAGCGGTGGAGAGCAACTCCTCTGCAGCAGGAGCAGAACCAAAGCCCGGCCACCCAGAGTATGTATGGCTGCTGCGGACTCGTCCTGTTGCTGGGAATGGGCTGCTGGCTGCAAACGGGAACCCAGTTTGCTGCGGTCCTCGCCAGCAAAGAGATGAGTGCAGGAAACAAAGTCCTCTTGCCTCTAGAGGGGTGAGCAGGCTGGCCAGCGTAAGAACACAGTTCCCCAAGCCCATCAAACACACCTGAAACAAGGCCTTCCACAGGCGACTTGCCAGGAGCCCAGCGGACCCCCAGCATCTCCCCACGGAGACACGTGCAGCGCTGCTCCGATGGGGAACTGTGGGTGATGGGGACCTGACGATGGAGCTGGTCTTAGGGCAGAGGCACCCAGCTGGTGCATGGGGACAGGGAAATAGGCTGAGAGGGACCTGCCCGCTGGCTGGGGAGGAGAGGAAGAGCAGGAACCTCCAGCACTCAGGAGAAACACCATGTCAAACCATGAACATCACCAAGGACGCCTGTGCCACCAGGCACTGTAGGAACTGGCTGCTGCCCTTGTAACACCCCGGGCAAGAGCAGCCCTTCCCTGACTATCCCAGGCATCGCAGCTGGTTTCCAATAGCCAAACACAGAGACGTCTGTTTAAAACCATCTCTGAGAGGCTGCTTGAGAGAGAAGGAGCTGGCTACATACCACGCTGCTCTGTCATACTCTGCCCAGATCCGGACAAACTCATCTAGATGGTGAGGTCCCAGGATGGAGGAATCCCGAGTCAGGTATTCAAAATTGTCCATGATGACTGCCACGAACAGGTTGAGCATCTAAGTGAAAGGGAAAAAGGCAGAGAGAAAGGAAAGTAGGGGGAGAGGGAGCAGAGATGACCCTGTGGCGGGAGTGCAGGCTGGGGGGCTGATGAGAGGGACCCCAAGGCTCTCAGGGAGGAGGAACTCACCAGGAAAGAGCAGAAGAAGATGAAAGAGACAAAGTAAACGTAGGCCAGGTCGGTGCCGCAGCGCTCATTCTCGTTCTGCCCGGACGTCGCCGTTGTGTCTGGCTCACAGCCTTTGCCCTCCAGGCAGGACAGCATGATCTCCTGCCATGCCTCTCCTGTGGCACTCCTGCGTCCAACACAGCCGTGCTCAGCAGCTCGTGGTGGCACGGGATGGAGCCGGGGCAGGATGTCCCCCCCCCCAGGAGAAGCCTCACAATAAGCTGTGCAACCCACTGCCAGAATTAAGCACATTTCCAGCACGCAGAGGAGCAAGGCACTGGGTCAGCAGCAACCGAGCTGGACCCACACAAGTGCAGCCGTGCCAGGGTGTAGCTCCTGGCACGTGGGGCCAACTGCCCCCGGCCAGCTGGTCCAAACAGCTGGGAGACAGACATCCTTTTCTGGGGGCAGAGTAGGCGGGGGGAAAAAAGGAGTTCCTGAGCTCCCGTGGCTGTGTGTTTGCCCAGCTGCTCTCTAGCACCAAAAGCTGATGTCCACCAAACAGTGAGAACCTGCCCAGCCCAGCTCCTGGCACGCCTGCTCCCAGAAATGCTGTCAAAAGAGCTTTCTATGGTTGCTCACCTGAAGAGGAGCATGAGGGAGCCCAGGAAGCTACGGAAGTTGTTGTGCCTGTTAATGTGGCTTTCCTCATCTAGTTTGATATTGCCAAAAACCTACAGGAGAGAGAAAAAGGGCTCAGTTACTCCAGCAAGAGCTTGGCACCTAGGGAAGCAGCTGCACATTCTCCTCCTCTGCAGGGACCAATCCTGCCCCAAGTCCATCATCATAGCACAGCTGGCCCCCAAAGCAGTCAACATCCACCCTCTCTGTGCAATCCCCCATGGAAAAGCACCCCAGCAAACGCCTGCCAGTGCACATCCAGCACACCGAGGAGCTGGCACCGAGCAGACGTCGGGGAAGGCGACTCTCCTCTCCTCTCCTCAGCAGGGATCTGTGGTGGGCGGCAAAGGCTGCGAGAGGCCGAGCTGCCATGGAAACAGAAGCATGAAGGACCTGAGATCAACCGAGTTCAACTGCTTCGCATCCGTCCCTCTGTTGTGCTACGGGCAGCATCCAAGCACCGCACTGGCAGCCGGCAGTCCCGAGCGTGCTGGAGGTGCGGGGACGAGGGGTGCTGGATCCTGGTCCTGGAACCTCCCAAAACCCTTTGCTTTGGTGTGGAACTGGCTCGTGATGCCGGGGCTGGGCAGAGCGGTGCAAACAGGGTGGGGAAAGGCTCAGTGAGGGAGGGACAGACTGTTGACCCACCACAGACAGTCAGACACTGGGGACTACCATCCCCAGGGCCAAAAGAGGCAATGAAGCCCCACGCATGGACAATATCCTAATAAAGACCCACAGCCAAGGCCATGGTAGGACAGAACGAATGTTCGTAAAGTGCCTCAAATAGGAAAAATGTGCTGTTATTACTGGTTAAATATTTATTCCGCTTTCCTTGAACCTAAAAATACACTAACTGCGGAGTATTTTTTTCCCTGTACAGGTTTTTTGGAATGTGTAATTATAGAATATTTTCTGCCTCCAGCTATTTTGCTCAAATAACGCCCACAGACTTTACTGCTTGGGGATTTGTTCACAATGGTGTTAAAAAAAAAATAAAAATCAAATACTACCACACAGCAGGGAGGGGGACTGAGTCAGATGGTGGTTGTTTAGCAAGGAGAACACCTGGAGCCGGTGCTGAGATGTGTAGGACAGAGCAGCTGAAAGCAGCCACGCGACTCTCAGGGTGGGAGAAAGGGGGTGGAAGAGACTAAACACCAGTGCTGCCAAGCAGCCCGAGCTGGGGGCCACCACGCTGCCCACTGCCTCCCAAAAATCTGCCCGTCCTGGCAGCGCACATCGGGCAACAGCGTGGGGTACTGCGGTGGCTCGCTTGTGGAGCGGCTCCAGATCCCGAGCGCTCCCCGTCGAAGATGCTTTCTCAGATCCTCAGCGTGGGATTTAGTCACTGCAGAACCGAGCCAGCCCCGCAGCACGTGTGCCGCTGAGGGTTTTATCTCACATGCTTCTTATCTACCAGCTGGAGCCCGAAGAGCTCACATCTTCCCATGCTCTGCAGACCTCCCACCTTCTGGTCGGTCATTGCAGGTTCCTAAGCACGAGAGCCCAAGCAGACCATCAGACCACCCCTTTGCGGAGGGACAAGTTGGACGGCGGGCTGCAGGGATCACCACTGTGACCCAGCTGTTTGGATGGGAAAGGCAGAAGGCTGCTTGCCAGGTCCATTAAGCGTGAAAGCAATCTCTGGGGGCTGCTAGGGAGTTGAAGATGGGGTGTCATTTCTAAAATTGAAGTGCCTATGAAACAAAGGGGTGGCGATTTGAAAGCAGCTGACACACCGGATGCCCAGCTGAGTCCCCAGGGCCCACATCTCCATGGGTACAAGTAGGGAAGGCAGCTGTGGAGCTTGACCAAACTAGCCTGTGACAGGTCCTCCAGGGCATGCGGGTCTGCAGCTCCCATACAAGGTGTTCCACCCTCAGGACCTTCTCAGACACCGTGACCAAGTGAAGCAACGACAGGCAGGCACAAGGCTGGCTGCTGTGCATAATGCTGAGGACATGCTCATCCAGCCTGTCCACGCCAGAGGAATGTGCACCGAGAGGTCTGTGCTCACCTGCATCCCAATGATTGCGTAGATGAAGAAAAGCATGGCGATCAAGAGGCAGACATAGGGGAGGGCCTGCAAGAGAAGCACATGAGTCATCTCATTCAGCACAGGTCCAGCTCCAGAGGAGGACAAAAAGCACAACGAGTGGGTAGACTGTGCCGATCCATCTCTCCTACAAGCCAGCAAGTCAGCAAGACCTTGTGAGCAGCCTGAATTTGGGAGCAGCACCCCAGCACCATGAGCCGGGGGAGACCAGGGCACACGTGACTTACCTTGAAGGACTGCACGAACGTCCAGAGCAGGATGCGGATGGTGTAACCCTGGCGCAGCAGCTTGATGAGCCGAGCAGCCCGGAAGAGCTTCAGGAAGCTCATGTTGAAGCTGCTGGTGTTCACCAGCTGGGAGGAGAGGAGAGGGTCAGAGAGAGGTGGGAGCCCCCCACCCTACAGCAGTTCACCCCACTTCTCCCAGCCCCTGCTTCACCTTGGTGTCTGTCAGGATGATCTCTGTAATGCTGCCAATGACGGTGATGAAGTCAAAGATGTTCCAGGTGTCCCGGAAATAATTCTGAGACAGGAAAGGAGAGAGGGAAGGTGGGTTTGAGCTTGGGCATAACAGGTCTGAAGGGCACTGGGCCGTGGGCCAAGGCTGCTCATGGGCAACAGTGCCAATTTTTATGCAGCCATGGTCTGGAGCATCATCTTGTGTCTGAGACAGTGGCAGACCTGAGCGTGTCTGCAGTGAGCAGCTTCTCCTGGGGATGACTCATGCATCCAGCAGGCCACTTTGGTGAATGGGAGTGGGAAAGGCAGCCACAGCCAGCCCTGGTCAGGCTGCAATGGCTCATCATGCCAGCCCTCACAGCCATGAGCCTGCTTTATCCTTCTCTTTGTGGGCACGTGGACATACCTCAGCCTCTGATGTTTGTGCGGCAGCTGGTGTAAAACTGTATTTGACCACAGATGGAGATGCTGGGAGCTGGGAGGGTGCCTAGAAACCCTCCCGCTAGTAGATCTCATCTCCCAGTGGGGGTTAGAAACAGGAAAGAAGCTATGAAAGAGCAAATCCAACAGTTGCTCATAAGCTGCAACAAATAGCTGAAGAAAAGGCAGTCCATGGTTTCAAATGCCTCGTCTTGTGAAACACTGAAGGTTGGAGAGGGCTTTGAGCAACCTGATCCAGCTGAAGATGCCCCTGCTTATTGCAGGGAGGTTAGACTAGAGGATCTTTAGAGGTCCCTTCCAACCCAAAACAGCCTATGATTCTATGATTCAAATCTTAAATGAGCAGCTGGGGACCTGAGGATGGGGAATTAGGCAGGGAGGTCTCACTGCTGGTCAGGTCTGGTCCAACTGACACAGCTCAAGGACAGTAATGCAGTGGCATCTCGTGGCTTACGGGGGCAAGGGATTGCAGCAGCAGTTGGCTTTAGCAGAGCAGCTGCACAGCACATACATTGTCCAGGCATCAAAGTACCACAGAAATGAGGCAAAAGGTAAAGTGACTGGTGCGGCTTCCCCACCAGCATCCAGGAGTGGGAAGTTTCATGAGAACCAAAGGAGCGATTCCAACCTAAAAGCAGCTCTAAGGCTGGAACCCAAAATAAATAGCAAAAACCTCACATTATTAACACCTTCTGTCCGTGATCTGCATGCTGCCAACCTCCAAATTAACACCTTCATCAAGAACAAGAGCAGCCACTCACCAGGAAGCCGAAAGCGATGATCTTGAGGATGCACTCCAAGGAGAACACCATGGTGAACGCGATATTCAGGTACTTCAGGGCCAGCTCATAGGTGTACGGAGCAGAGTAGTACTGATGGAAAGAGAGAGACATCGCTAGCCAGGAGGGGACTTGCCAGCCTCTTGGCTGATGCCTGTCCCAGGGAAGATCTGCAGTGGCCCATACTCCTTGCCCTGGGTGCCTCAAGACTGTCTGCTCCTTCCCCTCTCCACCCTTCTCCCAGGACAGCTGCCACTGCTGCTAAGAAGGAAGCACAGAGTAAATCCAGATCTTTCTGCAGTAGTTGAGAAGTGCAGATCATTTGGGTCATCTGGTTTAGGGAAGATCTTGCCTCCAGTTTGGGGCATGTGGTGTCTCAGGTGACTGTGCCGAGGAAATACTGTGCTCAGACTGTGTCTCAAATCATCTCCCAGAAACAATCAAAATACCCTCTGGTCCTGTCCTGACCGATCACCCTTCTCCCCACCACCCCAAACAGGACAGACTCACCCTGACCGGCTCACCTTCATCATCAGCACCACGGTGTTCAATGCTATCATGGCCATGATGGTGTACTCAAAGGATGGGGAGACCACAAAGTGCCAGACCCGGTACTGGAAGGTGTGCCGGTTCTGGGGCATGTACCGTGTGAGGGGCTTGGCGCTGATGGCAAAGTCAATACAGGCCCTCTGGAATAAAACAATGTGCATCAGACCCTCACTGATGGTAACACGGGGGACAGTGGCTGCCACACTTCTTTCCTTCGTGGGCTGGGCAGGCAGGTGGCTCACAGGTTTCTTGCACCTTTTCAACTTCTAGGGAGCGCCAAGCTCCCAGGCTGCAGAAAACCCATGGAAACGTCCTCCTTTCCCTCTCCCCAGACCATACCTCGTTCTTCTCCAGACTGCACTCCTCCATCATTTTGTCTCCTTGCTCTTGGAACGTGATGATGATGAGAGCCACGAAAATGTTGACGAAGAAGAAAGGGAAGACCACAAAATAGACCACATAAAAAATGGACATCTCCATGCGATTGCTGCGGCTGGGCCCACGGTCTTCCTCCGTCACGTCCACCGAGTGCTGCAGCACCCTGTGGACAGACAGGTGGAGAAAAGCAACCAGAGATATGCCCATCAGGACTGCCACCATGCGGCACTTCTCACGGGACCCGTCTTGTACAGCCAGCTCTATCTGTCCACACTTGCAACAACGATAAAGATAAACCTCTGTCTTAACCTGCCTTAGAAGGACGACACTTTTAAGTGGCTACACCCTGTTTTACGGTGCTTTGCCATTGCCCCTGATGGAAAATGGATTTTCCAGTGCTCCACATACAGAGGAGAAAATTGCCTGAGCTCACATGAGCATGAAGAAAGGGCTAGTCCTACAGTCTTCTCCAACACCGAGCTAAAATATACCTCAGGGCCACAAAGGAGAAGGGATTATCCATTATTTGCTCCCTAAGAAAGAAGTTAACTCCAGCCACCGTCCAAACCTTATACGGGAGGTAAAGCCGTTTTGTCCTGACATAATTTCCTTCCTCTCCTCCTCCCTGCCCAGCAGTTTCTCTCAGTACCACCTGGGTGTAGCCAGTTACTAACCCAGCCACCCCAATGGAGACATGTCCATCACCATTTAAGGTGGGAGGACGGAGCAGAATACTCACTGGGGCCAACCCTCGCCAGTGGAGACTGTGAACAGGGTGAGCAAAGCCCAGATGATATTGTCGTAGTGAAACTCGTGGCGTTTCCACTCCCGGCACTTCACCTCCATCTTGTTCTTCTCATGGTCCACATAGTTGCCTCTGCAAGGTTGGGAGAGAGTGGTGACTCTGATTTTTACACTGCCAGACTATGAGACAGTGGCTTTAAACCCCAGGGGCAGCGTGTGTGTGCGGTGGGGGGCACAGCTCTCCTCCTGCAGGGCTGGAGGGAGAAATGGGAAGAGGCTGGATAACAACCGGGGGGAAGCAGAGAAGGGGAGAGAAAAAGGGAAGAGGGAGGGAGGAAAGAACAGGAGCAAAATATGTGGCTCTGCATTCTGCACCCCATGCAAGGATGCACAGCGCTGACGCAGCAATGGGGATGGGGCTCAGCCCAAGTCATCCACACCAAGAGCAAGTCATGACCAGGGACTTAACTGGGAACCCAAAGACGACATTACCCAGCACCCTGCCTTCAGCAGCATCGGGCCTACTGAACAGGGCACCTACATGCAATCCTTCTCCGTGTCCTTAGAGCTGTCAGTGCAGTAGAAGAACTTCCCCTTGAAGAGCTGGACGGCAATGACAGCAAAGATGAACATGAAGAGCTTGTAGACGATGAGGATGTTGAAGACGTTCTTGAGGGAAGTCACGACACAGTCGAAGACGGCCTGCAGGAGAGGGCATAGCTCACCTTGGGGAACCCACAGCCTTGGCAAAGGGCAAGACCGAAACCTTCCTCAAGACTACCATGGGGAAAGACATTTCCCACTCCTGGGGGGAAAGGAGGAAAGAGCTGGTCCTTCTCCCAGGCAAAGGGCTAATTTATGAGCAAGTTTAACACCATGGGTACCCCCAACACACACATAGACACCAAGAAGCCCCTGAGACAACAGCAGGGAGGGATATTTCTGTCCTCCAACGTTCTCTGCAACCAGGGCAGCAGACAGGGGACCGCCCCAAGGATGCAATTAGCAGCACTCAAGACAATTAGTAAACACTTCTTTGTTTTGCATCACCCCGAATAAGAGCACTTTAAGAATGACCGGAATGTCCTTATTCTGGCTTCATGGTGAAGACAGAGGTGTCCAGAAATGAACTAACACAGGCTGAATCCATCCACTGATCAGGATGAAAAGCTGTGATCAAAACCCATGTTTCTGGGGTGCCACCCTGATGCCTCAGCCACCAGCCAAATAACCCCTTGTAAGAAAAGAACAGGGCTTCCTTGGTCTCTTACTCATTTCTGTACTCCATCAGCTAAGGTAGGGAAATCCATAATCCTACCTGTGCTGCACAAATAATCCCTCTATTGAGATAGGAATTCCCCTTCCGGTGCAATAGCATGGCAGCACAGCACATAAAATCCCGAGCTGTTTGCAAGCTGCTTGAGTGGGAAAGATGATGAACCTGGGAAGAGATCTGAGCTCTCCCAAAGCTGGGGCAGCCTGTTTTATCAGGAGAGCATCTGGGCTTTGCTACGTCATGTCCACTCCAGCCCCACTTTCCCTGGCACCTAGCTCTGACACTTTGTGGAGATCCAGGCTTGCTTTTAATAACTCCTTGCACCTCCAGATGTGAAGCAGCCTGAAGGGCTCTGTGTTTGAAAACCGGGCTCCTAAAACAAATCAAATGCTTTGAAAGCTGTTTGTTCATCACTCAGAAGCAAATCAATGCACGTGGTCCTTGCACCCACTGGACTATGCTGGAGAAGACAGACGTAAGGCAGGAGATGGGAATCATTACCTTCAGCTTGGGCAGTCGCTTGATGGTTTTCAGGGGCCTCAAAACCCGTAGAACACGGAGAGACTTGATGGTCTTGATATCCCGGCCCTTGTTGGTCCTACCACATCGGAGGGAGGCACGCGGACCCAGAAATGAAAGAGAGAGATGATAACCTTGCAGACCCAGGGCTGGATGCTCAGAGGGTTTTCAACAGCTGACAACCCCCCCTCCAGCCCGCATGAGGGTGGGAACGGGAGGCCCACACGCTATCGTGGGGGCCAGCGCTCGCAAATGTGTGACTGCTGAGCACTCAGCCCGCCTCAGTGAGTCTCCTCCAACACACATGCTGACAGCTGGCAGAGAGGAGAAATAAAGCAATACTCTCCTCCTCGGGATTAGCACCTTTCTGCTTCGCTGGGGAGAAGCAACCTGGACGAATCCCCTCCTTATGGGAAGGGGAGCGATGCCGGGGCTGGGGCAGGGAACCCAAGGCTCTCCCCAAGCAATGGCCAGGAGTTTTGTTTCCCTACTGCAGGCGTGTGCCATTTGCAGATGGGGCTTGCAAAAGGCCCCCACCATTTCAAATTGTCTTCTACCACTACTACCGGTTGCAAGAAATTCATAGTAAAACAAGGGAGGTGCAGTCAATGGGGGCTACATGCAGGTCTCTCACCAAGGGTTTTCCATCCTGGTTGAAACTCAGGATTTATGGTGCTTACATTCACCTGGGGAAGCACCTGCTCTGTGCTTGGTTTGTTCACGCAAACGCTGCCTCTTATGGCTTTCTGCCTTATTCCATCAGTGCTACCCAACACGGTCAGCCTGGTCCTCTACCTCAGATGCATGTAACGTCTCAGCCCTCGCTTCGCTCTCCAGATCAGAGCTGCGCTTGCCTCCACCCCTAGTCAGCCGAGGGAGGTAGAGCTTAGCAGTAGAATTATTTCAAAAAGCCCCCTCGTGACCCTCATTTTTTGAATACGATGATTAATCCAACCACAATACCAGTTATTTTTCTTGTCTTTTAACTATAGGCCATGGGCTGGATCGCTGGATGGAGCACAGGGGTCCCGGTGAAGGTGGCACAGTTTGTATCCACCGGGCACCTTCGAAAAACATCACGGAAATTACTTACAACAACAGATGCTCCAAATTACGCAGCTCCTTTGCAAGGGTTAATGTAACAAGGAGCACAACAATGGGCTTAATCATTAAGAGATGTAATCAAAGCCACTAATTAATAGTCCTCCCTAGGAGCACAGCCCCACAAACGCACAGGGAGCAACTGTACAAACAGCCCTGGGACCCACCGTGCACCTCCCATCTCCTGCTTTGCTCAGTGCCAGGGTCTGGGCAAGTGTCTGGGCCATCTGGCTGGGGGCTGAGGTGAGGATCTGAGGGTAAGGCTCAGCTGGTGCAAGCTGCCACCAAGGGCAACTCAACCGCAGTGATTTACGTCTGCTGAGGAGGAACATCTTCTGACTTAGGAAAGCTCCTGTGGATTTGCTTGGGTCCAGCATGGATATGGACATAGGGCTGGATAACGCCTGGAGGAAAGCCTGGCCTGGCTGTGTCTACAGCCAAGGCTGAGCTCTCCCCAGCCCCCTGAGCTTGGCATCAACCGCATCCATGCCCTTGGAGGACATCAGGGCTGAAGTCCTTGCAGCGCTTCACTGCAGGCAAAGCCCCCGCGGGGGCAGAGCCTTCAGCTCTGCAGCAGACATGGCTTTCCCCGTGCCCCACTTGCCCGGGCATGCTTCACACCATCTCGGGGTGCTGTGCAGATGCTGAGAACCAGGATGAAAGCACTCTCCTCCGAAGGCAACGAATTGCATGGCTTGCAAAGAAAATCCCTCCCGCCCTTTCCTGGAGCACACCGCTGTGAATGCACCCCGCGCAGTGCAGGGGGGCATGCAGAGCAGCGTACTCCGGTCTCTGCCAGTGCAGCTAAGGGTCAGCACAGGCGCCAGACAGACAGACACCCGCCTGCGCCTGTCCCCCTGCGCGCCCCAGGGCAGCACCCCACGGTGACCCGAGCAGCGTAGTTACCCCAAAGCATTCCTGTCGGTGATCCAGCCCGGCAGCCACCAAACAGCACCATCGGAGAGAGGGAAAAAGAGAGAAGAGAGGAAGAAAGTAAGAAAAGCAGCGGGGGAGATGCACAGGGATGAATGAAGCCTCGGGTGCGGGGACCCTGCGGCAGCCCTCTGCCACCCCACGCCTCGGTTGAAAGGCACGATGAGCAGACCATGTTGTGCCCTCCAGGATGGGGTTTTTCTCCAGCGAGGGACTCGTCCTGCGAGTCGGGAGCCTCTGCCCTCCCTGCTGGAGGTTTTGGGAGAGAGGGGCACGTGGTGAAACCTCTGCTGGAAAAAGAACCCGCAGAGAGCGGGAAGGTGGGTGACAGTGGGCTGGCGCGTGGTCCTCCTTGGCCAGGAATCAGGGAGGGACCTTGAGGCTTGGTCCCAACCAGCCAAAGGCAGGTGCCTCCAAGGGAACCTACCTGCAAGGCCACAATACTTCCCATCCAGACAGGCTAACTTTAGTACATCACCTCCATCAACAAATCCACCGATTAAGAGCCTGAGCTGCAGCACAGAGTCTCCTGCAACCCAGCAGGACACCCACTCGGACAAATCAAGGCCGTCTACACGGTCCCCAGTTGTAACCAAACCTCTGTCCCTGATTCAGCTCAGTCCCTGCCACTTGCACGCAGAGGACTCATTGCTGGGGGCAAGCCTACAAACTAAAACATTTCTTGCAAACCATAAATCTCAGGCTCTGGCTGCCTGTTAGCAAAGCAAGTGGAAGGTGTGTTGAAAAGGTGATAGCTTCACTCTGCGGCACTTCTGTGGTGGGATACCAGACCTCTGTCCTGACCGGCCTCACACCAGGTTATCTTGCAGTACGTAGGCCTCCCCCTTTCTTGCAGACACCGGTGCCAACAACCATAAGGAGATGCTGCTCGGTAAAGGAAGAGGCAGCTCTGCTGGGTACCTCTGGGTGGAGAAACTCCAGCCTTTGCTCACCAGGCGAGATGACGAGGGCTGCGCAGTGACCACTCAACCTTTCCACCAACCTTTCCTGCTGCTGCAAGCTCGCAGGCATAGGCATCACCGCCTCTCGGCAGCTCTGCAAAGCCACAAGCGAGCGCTGCTCCTCTGCGCAAGGCTTCCTCGGAGGCTGCTACAGGAGGCAAAAGCAAGCAGGGTCTTTAGTTATGGTTCTGGTTATTTCAGCTAATTTAATTTGAACTCTTTGGAGATTTACGGTTTTATATTGGGCTTTTTATTTAGGCTGCATTTGGATTGACGTATTAGCTTTCCACACGGAGAGCTATGGACGAGCCAAGATGATCTCTTGCTAGAGATGTGCAGGCTCCAAGGGGGCAGTGGACAAGACCTGACCGCACATGTAGACATGGATTTACTCGTGGACACTGACTTATTGGTGACTTTGATGTGGCACCGATGGCCAGCAGATAGTGGTGGCACCACTGGACCAGCTCAGGGACCTCCTGCAACCCAGGGCTGCCATGGGAAAACCAAAACACAGCGAGGAGGCAAAAAAGGCAGAGCACCCGAATGGCATGGCGTGTCCCAGCACCACTTCTACCAGCAGTGCTGGACCCAGTCACCAGCCGCTCTCAGCCATGTGACTGCTCTGTGGGCATCGCTTTGCTCACCCAGAACCATGGAGGAGAGGAGGGGGAGCTCATGGAGGGAGAAGAAAAGGAGAGGGATTCAGATGTCACTGCCAGAGTTTTCCTCTCCAGACCAGAATGGAGGGAGGGAGGGGGAGTGGTGGGTTGGGACATTTATAGCTGGTAAACATCCTGCAGCTCCCAGGGCCACGGCGGTGATGGGCTGCCAAGGGGAGAAGCAGGTGTTCTTATAAATGCTTTATAATGTATAAACCCATCAGAAATCGCTGTGGTTCCTTTGTTCTCTTCACCCCCGAAGCCATGAGATCATGTCCTCCAGCAGGAGCCACCATTGGACGTGGGGGAGAGTGACAATCCTGCAGGCTTACATTATGTAGAGCCCTCATCCACAACACAAGCAATTCAGTATCTACCCAGCTATGGCTACAAGAGTGGGCAGGAGACATAGACGCTTGTCACAAACGTACGTGGAGATGCAAAGACCTACTCGGGGTGGGGGGTGTGTGGAGTGCAGTACCGCAGTGGATGGGGATGCTCGCCCTCGAGAATTCAGCTGCCCCGTGACCAAAGGGACCTGTCCTTCCCTCAGGAGGCTGAGTGGTGGCAGGCAGGTGGCAAGTAGGGTGGGAAGGGGCATGGCAGCTTCTCCGTGTGCTTGGTGCTGGCACATGGGGACCCCACCAGTTCCAGGGGCCACCCCAGGAACCATGCCATCTGTGTGGGATGAGGGCAAGGGGACAGTAAGAGCCAACTACGGTACTGCTAGCAGGAGTGAGGACACCTGCCTACCCGGGAGCAGGCTGTGCCATCAACCTACCCTTCTTCAGCCATCAAAAAGTCTTGATGAAAAGTGCCTTAGAAGGAAAAGGCTCTCTTGTCTTCCCAAAGTCCCTCAGATCATGGCATCTTCAGGCTGCTGAAGCCCTTGAGCCTTCCCCAGACATGCTCTGAGAGACTGCCCTGGCAGAGGAGGGATCAGCCAGACCCTGGAGATGCTCGATCCATCCTTGTGGTTGCCTGGGTGGCCTCCCCGGGGCCCAGAGCAACGTCCCCAGCCGGTGGACCTGCCCCGTGCCCCTTCTCCATGCCAGGGTCTGTGGTCAGCCCCCCGCCCTGCCCAGGGGCTGGTTCATCCCTGCACCAAGCCAGCTGAATTCTCCCACGCTCTTCCTGAGGAGAGAGCAGCGGATGAAAGCACGGGGCGAGGACAGGGGTGAGGAGGGTGAGGAAGACAAAAGCAAATTGCCAGGAAGAGTGGAAGTGGGAGAGAGCAAGGGGAAGGAGCCTCCGCCGGGCCAGGGGTGAGATGAGAGGGGGGGATTACAGGCTGCAATGCATCGAGCAACCTTGGGGCTCGGACCCGGGCACCCCGAGAGCCTCGCATGGTACCTGAGCTGCAGACAAGGACAGGGCTCCAAGTCAGGCCCTCCCCTCTCACCAGCACTAACGCCACCGCCGCCAGTGTCAAAGGCACAAAGAGAGAACAACAGCGTGACAGAGGAGCGTGAGCCTCATCTCCTCTCCCTCCTCGGGCACCGATGTGGTGCCACGGCCCCCAGGGACCATGGGGGGACCCCTTGCCTGCGAGCATCACGTTGGCACCCACTCGTCCCTCCTCAAGCTTACACCGCGCCGCCTGCTCCAGCCGGCAGCACAGAGGAGGGCAGAGCAGCATGAAACTCATCCCTGGATGCTTCTCCCCTCCGTTGCATGGGCACTGCAGACATCGAGCCACCCTGCACCCCACCTGCGGAGGAGGACCCAACCGCAGGTGCCACGAGCTCGGTACCAGAAATCCACTGCACGGCGATGCTCAGCAGGGACACCCCACAGAGCAAAGGAGCAGCACCCTGCCCGCGCTGTGATGCTGCAGAGGATGCAGGCGCAAATCCCACCAGCCGCATCCCCATCCCTGCACGGCTCCGGGGCACTGCTCCCCCTCGGAGCAGCAGGGAAACCACCGTCCGAGGGTACCTCTTCCAGCACAAACGTGCTCAGAGGTCAGCTCCATCTAGCAGGCGGGTCCTTTTGCTGTCTCTATGAGCCCCGGGATGTGTAGCAAGCGTGTAGCTCCAGCTCTGCCACCCTTAGGTCTATTTTCCCTAACAGCCTCTTCTACCTTCTTTCAAGTCCACTTTCACCACCAATCTCTTCCTAGCATCTCCAACTTGCTTTGCTTTGCCCCCTGCCTGCTTGCTCACCAGCATTTGACAAACAGGGAGAAATATCCCTCTGGAGCAGCCACACGCTGCTGCCAGCAGCCATTCCACAAACAGAGCAAAAGGGTGCAGAGAAATAATAAAAAAAAAAAAATCAGGGTCTAGTAGTCATAACACACAGTTGTATCGTCCTCCCACCCCAGCCAAGGGAAGGCAAAGAGCTGACAAGGACAACGGCCACTTACGCCAAGGCAAAAGCCACCAGCGCTCCCACAACCACGATGAAATCCAGGATGTTCCAGAGGTCTCGGAAATAGGAGCCGTCCTGCAGGATCAAGCCCTGATCGATCATCTACAAGGACGGGGGAAACAGTGAGAAAAACAGGCAGGGAAGGAGCAGCTCGGAAGCAGCCGCAGGCAGGATGTGCTGGGGACAGGGACATGGCTGGGCAGCAGCAGCCCTGACCCTGGACCCCAGGTATGTGTCAAGAAGCATCGTATTTTAGGAGCCTGGAGACAGGTAAAAGCGGCGTTGAGCATTCTCAACTCCCACCGCTAAGAACCAGACTTTAAAGTCTCCAAATTTAGGACCAGAACCGAAAAACTGAGATGTTTCCCACCCGCTGCAAGGATGCTGCGGGATTCGGCACCCTTGGAGCAGCCAACCTGCAAAGGCTCTTACCTTGATAACCATCTCGAAGGTGAAGACACCAGTGAAGACGTAGTCGAAATACCTCAGGACCTGCAGAGAGAGGGCACGGGCGCTCTGCAGCCACTGCCAAGGGTCAGTTTTGCTTGCCCCAAGCCCAGCCTGTTCCTTAGGAGGTTCAGGACAGCCATAAACCCACCCTAAGTAGGCAGGAGAGAAACATTTCCCCTGCATGGTGCAAGCGGCTCTGAAATCATGCTGCGAGCCAGAATCATGCTCCCCCATAGCAGTCCCTGTGAACATCAGCATTTCCCCAGTTTAAGCTACTTTACTATCGACAAGACACCCTGGTCTGCTCCCCAAGGCTTTAAATCCCGCGTGCAGGAGGCTGAGAGGGATTTCCAGGGTTTATAAGGGAAGGTGATTGCAAAGAAGTCAGACCCCACCAGTCGCCCCGCTCCGTGTCCCACATGTGCCCCATCACGGAAGCTAAGATCCTACAGATCCTCTGCCTGCGGGATGGGGGGAGCAGGGGAGGTTTGCAATCACTTTGTTGCGGTCGGAGTTGGTGAGGACGGGATCCTCCGCCGCGAGGGCGATGCTGCTGGCGGCGATCACCAGGAGGATGCACATCTCGAAGTAGCGCAGGTTCACGATGTAGTGGCAAGCCCTCCGCACCCTGCAGGGAGACAGCCCGCACCCTGAGCTGTGAGCCCCTGGCACGCCCCACGTGCAAAACCCACCCCACATCGCCGGCTTCCAGGGCAGAAAGACAGGCAGCAAGGTCTGAGGAGCAACACAAGGGAGCCCATGGGTAGTTTGGGCTTGCTGACCCTTTTGCTCAGCTGTCCCAGCCCCCCAGACACCCCATGGCCAGCCAGGGAGAGTCCCTGACAAATTGGGGTGCTTGCTCTTCCAGGCTGCTGGAGCTTGGCAAGAGCTACGGGGGAGCAGAAAACTGCAGAAAAACGTAACAAGCGTTGAATAAAATATCACATCTAGCTATCAGCATTCAGAGGAGAAAACCATAAGCGCGGCTGGCACAAAGGTAGAGCACTGCCAAGGCTCAGGGAACACCATGGCTTCTTATCCAGGCTCTTTGAGAGATATTCAGCCCACTTCCCAAGGGGATCCCCTGGTGTCATTGATGTCTAGGGGTCCTTCCCCTTGCATCCCTTCCCAGCTTGGGGCTCCTACGGTCCAAAAAATGTCTCACGGGTTGGTGGTGCTGAAGATGAACATGGAACTGTGTGGCACCATCGCTTTCCCCGTCTCGCTTTTCTCCTTCTTCCGCTTCTTGTTCTCCATCTCCTCCTCGTCCTCTTTGGTCTCGGCCTCCTTTAAGGGGCTGGCTTCACCGTCTGTCTTGTTGCTAACTGCAGGAAAGCGAGAGCCTTTGCCCGGCCTTGCACCCAGACAGCACCCTGGGGTGCCCCTGCCACCCAGGCACACACAACCCCCTCCCCAGTTTCTGCTTTGCATCCCCCTGCCGTTACAGGGAGAGGGACCAGAGGGGAAAGACAGACATAAGATGCTGGGATGAAGCAGACAAAAGGGGGATTAACAAGTCCAGCTTTCGCAGCGCTGTAATTAATAACACCGTCTAAAGAAGCTCACCTTGACAGCAAAGATGCTGTTAAGGGATCTGAGCGGCAGCGAGCTGGGCGGAGGCTGCAGATGTGTCAGGAAAAACAGGGGATGCAAGTGTCTTGCCCAGGTGGGGAGGAAGGCAAAAGGAGGGACTGGGTGAAGGGGCAGGTGGGAAGGGTGTGAGACAGGGAGAAGATCCCCAGGGGACCATTACATATCAGCTTTGCTTTCGGGCTCTCCTGCAAAACTGGGATGCTGGAGGGAGGTGCTGCAGGAGCAGCAAGGAAAGCCCCCCCACCCCAGTGGATGGATGTGCATAGGAAAAGCCATACAAACGGCTTTCCATCCCCACAGGGTCCCTGAGGGCTGGGAGAGGGGCTCAGGAAAGAGAGACGGGTCCTCACTCTGTACCACAGCGGAGTCGTGGACATCGATCATGATGGTGGTGCTCTCCGTGGCCTTCTCGGTGTTGGCGGTGATGGAGGAGAGGTCGGGCTCACTCCGGCTGACGGTGCGGCTGGCCTCCAGCAGTGCTTGCTCACTGGTGTCCAGGCTGCCGCAGTCCTGCTCTGTCAGGCTCCCCGTCTTCCCCCGGAGGGGCTCGGGCTCTGCTTGCGGGGGGCTCCCCTCCTCCATGGTCCCAACCAGCTCGGCATCGCCAGCAGGGACCTCGTTTGTCCTGCAGGAGGGATGGGGGAGAAGAAGAGGTGCGAGAAGATAAGGGGAGAAGACAAGTAGCAATGGGAACTGGTAGATGCGCTCCCCGGGTACCAACCTGACCGGCTCTCCGCTCGCCTCTGACTCCCCCTCAATCAGGACCTCTGTTGCGGCCACATCCCCGCACCGCTCCCCATCCTGCGGCCCCTCCGTGGGGCTGGCCTCCTCCAGACCCATCTCCTGGCTGGCCGAGCGGCTCCCCAGGGCACCGGACGGATCCTTCCCCTCCATCCGGGCTCTGCGGTGCCGGCTGCGCCGCTGGCTCTGCCTCATCCGCGCCCTGTCCTCGACGCCACCTCCTGTCCCGTCCTGCTCGCCCGGCTCACAGTTCCCGTGGCACGATTTCTGGTGCCACAGCTCCTTGTCCCGCTTGGCCCGGGGCGATGGGCTCCTCTCGTCCTCACCACCGCTGGGGTTGGCCCCCGGGGCTGGCTGCTCGGGTTCCTCGGCCGGCGGCCGCTCGCCCTTGCCACCCTGCTCCTCAGCGCATTTCTCCAGGGTGACGCCATCCCCTGGTTTCTTCCTGCGGAAGATGCTGGCATGGGGGTTGACGAGGGGCGGCTCGGCCTTGTTGATGCCCTCCTGGCTGGACATCTGCATGTGCCGGCGCAGCTGGCTGGTGCGCTGCTCCCACACCGACATGTGGTGACGCCGGCGACGCTCCCGCCTGCAACAGGGGACAGCAAAGTGTTGGTGCCCAGGACACCCGCCCTGCTGATGGTGCTTCAGCCACCCGGTGACATGTCCACCCTGGATTTCATGTGGGAGTCCCAGGGAGAAGGAAACGCTGTCCCAGGGTTATGGGTTAGGCTCCTGCATTGTCCCGAGCTCTCCAGCATCCTCTGGGGCTGGTAGGGGCTGGAAATGGGGCTGAAATTGTGCTTCTGTCCCTTCAGAGACGCCAGGCTGATGGAGGACCAGCCCCAGCAGCCTCACAGCTGCCCTGAAGCTTTCAGGCAGCATGCCCAGCTTGCTGGGAGCAGCCAGCACCCCAGCAACCCAGGCAGTGACCGCCTTCCTCTTGCCTGGGGACACCTTTCTAAATACGGGCAATGTCCCCTCACTGCAGCCGGGGACGCCTTTGCTCTGCCAGCTCCTCAGAGCCGGGCTCCTTTTCAGAGCAGCACTGCCCTAGCAGTCCAAATCAAGGTGCAGGGGACCGTGGCGCGAGAGCCAGCGTGCCAGCAAGGGTGGCCGTCCTGGTGGGATGAGGACAACAAGTAGGAGGGGAAAAGATGCCAGGTACAAGACCTGCCTTCCTCAGAGAGAGATGGCCCTTGGAGACATTTGCAACGGAGAATGTCACCGGGCACAGGAGGCCCCCTCAGCTACACTCGGCCAGGACAGCACCTTGCCTGGCACGTCCTGGGTGGGAAGCCTGCTCCAAAGCTTGGGGAGCAGCGGTTTCCGCTGTTATTGGGGAAGGAGCTGCGCTGGGCTTCTCTACCTTCTTGCAGGTGACCTCTAGGGACAGCTGGGCAACTCTACAAAACCTTTGCTGTGCCGTAAATGTGCACACAGACACCGTGGAGAAGACAGACGTGCTCTTTCCAACACATCGAGGCACACGGAAACACCCACGAGCACACACGTGTACAGAGACCACTCACCCCCAGAGCACAGACGGCTGCACGCCGGCAGCGAGCGGCACGCACCGACACAGACGGGGAGATCGGGCACGCACAGAACCACGAGGGCACACAGAAATCCGCGAGCGCACGCCCACACGCACACAAACAGGGGTGCAAAGGAGCACGCCGAACACAGGCAGGCGCACACGACCCGGAGGGGGGCGTGCAGCCTGGCCCCACGGACGCACAGAAAGCACAGGAGCCACAGACACGCGCCCGCACGGCCCACATACAGGTGGCTGCTGCGTGGCTCCCACATCGACATGTGGTGTCTCCTTCGCCTGTCTCTTCTGGGGAGGAAAAACAAACGGGTTCAAGCCCACCTTCACCCCTCCTTCGACTCATTTGGGCAACGCAGAGAGCTGTCCCCCCACCCTGGGCAACCTGTTGGCCGATGGCTGCTGGGATGCCGGAGCGCAGCAGCCAGCAGCGAACCCCCCATACACATGTGCTTACACACCAGCAGTGAGCTGCCCGTGCTCACACCCACGCTCTGCACCCGCGTTCCCGCACCCCACCGTGGCACACGTCGCTGCCCTCCGTGGAGATGCACACAGCGATGCTCGTGCTGGGGATGCAGATCCGTTTCGTGGGGGCCGTGGAGAACTCCCCGCGCTGGCCAGCCGTGCAGCAGCGGCACGAGGAGACCGGTGAAGGCTACGGCCCCTCAGAAGCCCCAGCACATCCCTGGATATTTAACAGCTCTTTCAAACTGCTCCAAAGTCACTTCTCCCAAGCAACACGTGGCAATTCGACAGAGGAAGCGATGCATCAGGCCAGCCCCGAGCTGCTCGGAGCCATCACCATGGGTTGATGCTGCCCTGAGACAGCAGAGGGGAACGCGAAGCAACAGCAAGGCACAAGCCCGGGGCTGAGACACCGCAGACCCCCTTCCAGCTAAGCAGCCCCAACGCAGAGAAGCTTAGCAGGGCTGTCAGCGCCCGCCGACTTCAGGCAGCTGGGGAGGTTCAATGCTTCATCCTTGGTACCAGCACGGAAAAGATTTGGATCCACACAGCTGCAAGTGAAGAGCCACGGGTGCACGCAGACGTGGGTGCGGTGATTTACAGGTTTTGCTTTTGCAAATGCCGTGCACACGCACGCGTGCAGGACGTGCAAGCAAAGGCACTCCAACCGCCCGCGTGCAGGCAGAGCTCACGGGACATGTCTCGCTGCCAGCCCGCGAGTGCGATGATACCCTCAGCCCCCGGGTGAGTCACACTGGCGATTGCCTCCTCACAGCCCCCTGACAGCCACACGCAGGGGGAACAGCCGAGCCACGCAGGCAGGACCTGCGAGTGGGGATCTGCCGCCGTCCCCGCAGCTAGTGGCCGAGCCTTTCAAACGCATCTCCGCACCGCGTTAGGCACCAACACATGACAGCATCCGCATGCGTCCATCTGGCCACCCACTCGCCAACCAGCCCCGAGCCATCTGCACCAACGGCGCCCGTGTACCAATACAATACTCCGATCGGCACCACAGCCGCCCACACCAGCCTGGCCACGTGGGAGCTCTCATCCCCAAGCACCACCGGACCTCTCCGCAGGCAGGAACGCATGTACCGAACCTGCCCGCGCGGGGTACCCACATAGAAATGAAGCCATCTGTGTCTGCGCACACCCAAACGCAGAGACCGGCTCGGCTTCACCGCTCTGAGTTTCCAGCTCAGCCTTTCGGTACCGGCTCTGCCCTGGCTTGTCCCTTGCTGTGGTGGCCCCACGGGTCCTCCTCGGCTGCTGACATTGGTGTAGCACCACTAAAAGCCCATCAGACCTGATGCTGGAGGTAGCTGCCCCCACAACATCACACTCCTGTCCCTGCCCCTGACACTACCCACCCTGACGAGAGGGAGGAGCTAGAAAAAAGATCTGCGAATATCAATAACTCTGATTTCCATGCCACTAGAACAATAACAAAAGGTTCAAGAGATCTGTTTTCCTGACCAGCGCTATCTGACAACAGCTAGAAAACTCGATCAGGGACTTGCAGCATGGGCAAATCCTTCAGTGCCCTAACATAGTCCATCTCCCCCTCTTCCTCTCTGCTGTCTGTCCATTCTCCAGCCTCTTCTGCAGCCTAAATCCGTCTACTTCCTCGCTTTATCCGACACGTTCCCACTGGTAGCCAGAGCCGATCACGACACACAGACTCTATCAACTCTCCCGTAACCCCGCCCAATACCTAGCCAGGCACAGATTTATTACGAATCTCCCATCACCCCCACACCAAGGCGATGTCTGCGACTGCTGGGAGACCAGGCAGGGCTTACAAGTACCCCCAGCTCCTGCTGCCCCTAAAAGCATGGGTGACGCACACGGGATTGGGGACCATCGCATCCCACCGCTGCCAGGACAGAGAGGGGGCTGTGCCCAATGCTGCCTCTGGCCCCCCAGATGGGAACTCGCCCGAGGACAGCGGTTTCTCTCGGCAAATCTGCAAGAGATTCTGCCGTGTACGAGCTTGGCTGGCTTTCAAAGCATAACGAAACCTAAAATTCCCTGGGAAGACATGCTATAAAAAAAGAAATAAAAAAAAAATTCCTTTCAGCCATACTGAAATGTACTGTTTTGGGAAACAAATCAAAACGCCTCGTTCCAATGTTGACTTCGAAAGTTTTATGTGATTTAGACCATATGACGCTACAAAATAAAGGGAAAAAAGGCGTCTAGAAAGGAAAAAACAGAATTTTCTTCTGCTGAAATGCAGACACAAGGCTTCTTAACACCATGCTGGGGGTTTATGTAGTTTGGGGGGTATTTTTCTTGCCCAAATCAAATTTCAGTACAATCAAACGAGGTTTTTCCAACCTGCTCCATCTCTCATAACTGCATTCGCTACCAGGGAAGGAGCCCGCGGGAGATTTTAGATACCGCTGCTCCCTTCTCCCCCAGCCCTGGCTGCAATCCCACAGCTCCGCCCAGGGAACAAATATCATCCCTCCTCAAGAAAAACCCAACATACCTTCCTCCTCCCCAGCCTCCCTCCTCACCCCTAGCAGCAGTCCTGTGTGTTTGAGCTGTACATTTGGGGCAGAAAGTGTCTTTTAGTGTATTTCTGCCATGCCCAAGCACTGAGGCTGCTGCTTGGGGATGGGGTGGGCAAGCCCAGGTCCTGCAAGGTGACCTGGTCCCCGCTCCGACACCTCTCCAGAGGCACTGCTGCTTGCCGGGAGCACGCTCCTGGATCTCCATCCATCCTTAGGCAGACACACGGAGAGGGAGTCACCCCGCGTGGGGACCCCTTTTTCTCGCATCAGCCGTGTCAGGCTCTGCTGCAGCTCTCCACCCTGCCGAGAATATCAGCTGGGCTCGGGGGGCACCGGGGTAGCGGTTAGGGGGGTCACTCACTCAATAGCTGGCATGTTTGGGGCGGACATGGGGCTGACTTCTTTGGCTTTCTGAAGGGCGTGCTTCTGGTTAAAGGCCTCCTCTTCCTCTTGCTCGTCCTGTGGAGGAAAGAGGGGAGTTGCTCAGTGGGATGCCAGGGTTTCAAGGGAAGGTGCAGCCATCGGAGGCAGGGAGGGATGCGCGGGGCCACCTTAGACGCCAAGGCGTGCGGGAGAAAAGGGAAGCCGGCACCTGTATTTCCAGAGACAGCCTTTATCTTATGGTGGGGATGCAACTTCCCCACTAAGCCAGATCTTACTGAAGGCGTCAGCGCTACTTAAATAAGTGAACCCAGCCCACTCCAGGCAAGAGCCGGGCTGTGCACGCTAGAACAGCCCCAGACGGCGTAGACCAGCTCAGCCTTCCCTTCTTCACAGCCACAGGGGCGAGACAGGCATCCCCTTGATGGAGTGGGAGGCAAGGCATCCATGAATGACCCCGGCAGAGACTCTATTGCTTTAATGAGCACAGTTGTGTCTCTGGAGTAAAAAATGTCATTAGGAGTCATTAGCATGCATTCAGGCTTTTCAAAAACTCAGCGCTCCCTTAATTGACGCTGCTGGTACAACACAGGGCTCTCCCAGCCCTCTCACCCCAGCAGCAGCCGGCAGCCCCTGGAAATGCCACCTGCACCCGCCGCGGGAGGACAGGGACCCCCGCACGCATCCCTCAGGCAAATGAGCACCGTGCCCCATTTCATTTGCCGCTAACAGGTCAGATTTACACCAGCGTGGAAGCCTCTCAGTAAACCCCAAGGATCTGAGCAACAGGAATGGGCTCTGCGAAAGAATGGGCACCACGGGATCGCTGGTCCCCTCTAAAGAGCAGCAACGACCCTTGCAGCTCTCGCCTACTCACCGTTATCCAGATGGTGCCCTGACATTTTAGCATTCCCCAAATATTTCCCAGCATGGTCTTAAAAACAGCTAAGCCCAATAACCTTCTCAAGCACCATCCTAAATTGCATTCTAAATCACGTCCACTGCCCTGCGGGCAGATGGGGAAAATAAGTACTGACACCACTGGAAAATGCTTCCCTCTCCACGTCTCTGGAGTGCTCGGGCAAATAACCACCCCCACATCAGACTTATGAGAGTTATCTCAATCTGACCATAGACAAATGAACCTGGGGAGCTTAAATGGAGAAAGGGTTAAGCCACGCTTGATGGGAAGTGTGGGTGTTCCTGGAGAGATCAGCAGGTTTAAGCACTTTCCTAAATCAAAGTCTAAAAGGCTTTGCCCAGTGAAAAGGATTTGTGTTTCAGGGAAGCACTCAGAGTACCCTCCTGGAGGAAAAGCCTCCACTTCCAGCTTGACCTGACCTCTTTCCAAAGCAGGCTGAGCTAAAGGACGAGGTGGCCCCAGCTCTGGAGTGTGGACAGTCACGGGCACTGCTCCTGGCGCCTTTTCTGTTGGCCCCCTCCTTCACTCACTTCACCCCAGCAAGAGAAGAAAAAGGAGCAACTAGAACCTACTTTGGTGAGCTCCTGAGCGTTGGCCAGGTTGTCCACTGCAATGGCCAAGAACACGTTCAGCAGAGTATCTGTGAGCTGCTAAGGATGCACAAGGCACGTGTTAAGGACATGGGTGTCTGCAGCCACCAAGGGAGGGTCATCCCGACAGCTCCGCACCAGCTCAATAAGGAGCAGCCAAAGGGACAAACTCCTCACCCTTCCCATGTATACAGCCCTCAGTGTACCTCCAGACAGCTCCTTCTCTGCGTGTGGGATATCCAGGGCTCCCACACGTGTGATGGGGCTCCCTCAACTGGGAAAGGAGGCAGGAGCAGTGGGTGGGGAGAGGGGTGCCCCCAGAGAGGGAGATGGGGTTGTCTCCACTAAAAGCGCAGCAGCCAGGTGGATACAGTTTCCAAACAAGGTGAGGACGATGAAGTAGATGGAGGACCACATGCCCGAGCGAACACCTCCCTGGGAGCGGATGCCGTTGTACATCACCTCGTTCCAGTCCTCACCTGTCAGGATCTGCAGGAAAGCAAGCCAGCAGCTCTGTCACCTCACCTTATTGTCACCTGGACAGCCCCCTCAGATCTACTCCACCAATATGCAGGAGCCCAGTACAGAGACCCTGTGCGTTGGATAACCCAGCTCTACAGCTGCAGCACTTGGGGGACATGAGGTTGGACACTGATGAGGACTTGGGTCTCCTCAGAAGAGTTTTGAAACTCTACCAACTTACATAACGGAGGTGGAAGAGTTTCCATCTCTTGCCATCCTCTTTGTTATGCAGGAGAGGGAGGAAGCAAGTTATATCCTAACAGCTGATGGAGGGGAATTTGTTTGTTTTAAAGAGCCCCTTCCAGCCAGCAGGGAGTGAGCAGAGAGTCCCAAGTCCCTTTGGTTGCATCCCACTGCAGCTTGGCTCCTACCTGGAACACTGTCATGATGGCTGCGGGGAAAGTGTCGAAGTTGGCCGATGGTGTCCCATCAATGAAGTTAAACCTGGAAGTGAAACCGGAAGGACATAAATGGGCGGGAGTACCAACATCATCAAACCCCGGACTGCAGTGCCATCAGCTCTCTTGTGCTTAGGAGGACATTTCCCCACTCTCAGGAAGGTCTCCTGAGCATTTGGTGCCAGAACCCAAAAGATCTTGTGGCCACCAGGACCCACATAGCCCAGAGGCACCTGCCTGAGCAAGGACTTTTGTATGAGAGAGGTACCACCATTAGCAGCAGGCTGAGGGGCAAGGCTGCAGTCTTCCTAGGCATCTAAGCGGGCTTTAGTGCCAAGAAATTCCTTTTCCCCAGACTTGAAACAACCTACCTGCCTCCAAACAGCTGCATTCCCAGCAGGGCAAAGACTACAATGAACAGGAAGAGGAGGAAGAGCAGGCTAATAATAGACTTCATGGAGCTCATCAGCGAGACCACCAAATTCCTCAGGGATGCCCAGTACCTAGAAAACAGAGACAGTCCTGGAACACTCGCAGCCATGCTAACAGGATAGCAGGAGCAATGTGACCTGGGCTGCAGCCACAGCCCGAGATGAAGGGTGACAGGAATGGACAGTTGGTACGTACTTCGTTATTTTAAATATTCGCAGGAGACGAAGGGCTCGTAGGACACTGATCCCAAAAGAGGTTCCTGGTCTGAAGATAGCCCAAACCACTTCAAAGATGCTTCCCACTGTGACCTGAGAAGCAGACACAGCTGTGAGTCAAAGACAGGCTCAGTACGGGCTGTTGCAGGAACTCTTCACACACCAGAAGAAGAGGCACCCACCACCCTGCCCAAGACCCAGTGTCTCGATCTGGCATGGGCAGGCTGTCCCAGCAGAAAGGGTTCCCCTGCCCACAGTGAGGGCGATCTGGTTTCTTTTCCCCCTTGGTGCCTTGTGCTGCAGGCACCTGCCAAACATCTCCCCCCACAGGCACAGCATCTCTGGGGCTGCTTACCCCGCAGTCGAAGCAGTTGAAGGAAGAATGGAAGTAAAGGCGCGGCCCCATCCCATACATCTTTAAGGACATCTCCAGGAGGAAGAGTCCAAGAAATAGGAACTCTGCATAGTCTGAAAGAGAAAACCCAGATGTGCTACGCTTGAGGCACCAAGCTGTGAGGAGCATCCTGCATGCATCCACCCATGGCCCAGACAGCACATTGCAGAGATGTGGACAAGTTGAGGACCACACTGCTTCCCCCAGCTCTCTCAGGCCACGGTATGGGATGAGAGAAGCTTGTCTGCAAGGACCTCGGTTGCATACAACAGAGCCCCAACCCCACAAGTTAATCTTTCAGGGCAGGTGCACTGGTGTCCCAAGGGTTTGAGAAGAACAGAGATGGCTGGCATGTATCAGAGCAGCTCTTTAGAATTATGTGATGGTGGTTGGGACATCTGCAAAGACGTTAACCACACGACACGGTAGGAGACTGTTAACAACCTGGATTTAAATGACTGCACAGCTGGAATTTGGCCAGGGTAACCGAGCCCAACAGCCAGGAGCCAGAGAAAACGTTCTCCAGCTATTTCATGAACATTAGCAGGCAAGAGTCTGGCTTTTCACCTTGTCCAAAAGATGCTTCTCACCACGACCAGCTGCCTTACCACACTGTGGCATGCTGGAATCCCAGCAGGCCTGAGAGTGCTAATGCAGATTTGGGCAGGCCCGGTGCTTGACGGGGACATTTTCAAGGTGACTAAGAAGAACACGGCTGAGAAAGAAACAGTCGCTACTGCAGCAGCTCAGGAGAAACACATGGCTGCTGGGGGGCTGACCATGCCGCTCTGCAGTCAGCACCATGCCATGATAGCATAGACATGGGTGTACTGCCTCCAAGACCTGACCTTGTACTAAGGCCCACGGTGGGCTGGGGGATGCTCCAGTAACTGGTTTCAAGCTTGGGATCTCCTTGCCATGCTCTGCACCAAAACTTTAACCAGGGGGTTCTCCCACAAACAGTCCCATCCCTGCAAACTGACGCCTTTCCAGCAATTGCTTGTGGGCATTCAAAGATGGATCTCCAGCAAGCTTTCCATTACCACTCTTCACAATTTTAGGATAAACCCAACTGAGACCTGCAGCCTGCTTCTCTCTCTTGGCAAACACATGGAACTCAAAGGGCACAAGGCCGGTAAAACTCCTCCACAGTTGCCCACAGGGCTGAGACAGACATCAGTGGCCACGAGGCCAATGGCAAAGCTGAACTTCATGGCTCTACAGGGTCCTTTTTTTATCAACAGTGAATGTAATCGAGGTTATTTCCTACCCAGCTCCATAGCAGCATGACTCTGGTGGGATTCATCCCCACGTGACCTTGGGCAAGGAGTGAGGACGTGCTGCAATCTCTGGCCACTGGACATAAGAAGGTTGCAGGAGGTTTTGCCTGCCCATGCAGTGCTCTCACACCTACACAAAGCCCAGGGACTCACAGAGGAAGTGGGTGAGCCAGGCTGGCTGGTTATGATGGACGATGGCTACGCAGGCAGTGTTGAGAGCCACCAGGCTCAAGACGATCCAGTAGAAGACCTGGGATTTCACCATGTGGCGAACGGAGATGCGCAGGAGTCGCTCCTTGTGCCGTAAGTAGGAGGCACCGTCCACTCTGGCACCTTTGAGACCAGAGTGACTCAAGGGGTTACCTAAGGGAAAAGAGGGAGGAGAAGGAGTTGGGTGCTCCAGTCAAGATGAGAAAAGGAGCTGGGCGTTCCAACCTTTCCCACGACATGAGACAGGATAGATGGCTCACAGACATTGCTCTTACGGGACATGACTTAACCACTCAGTTTTTAAATGGTACAGGGGACAACAGGTGGTTTGCTCCCTTTGCTGTCAAACTATCAGAGATGGCTGATCTGTGACAATCTCCACATGACGGGTGTGACCCTTGCAACTCAATAAGATGGCAGAGGTTTGGGGGAAGCAAGCTCCAAACTGCACTGACCCAAGGTTGGATGAAGAGGTCTTCTCTGTGCCAGCCTCCGCTCGCCCACGGAGGAGATATCAACGCAGTGCTCGTCGCTCGAATCACGGTTCATGGCGTCCGTCCGGTTCCTTTTGATGGTGGCTCGCCTGAGCACTGGGAAGCAAAGAGGAAGGGGCATTGGTGGCCCAACTCTGCCAGTAGCCAGGTCATTGGACCAGGACCTGGTGATCAGTACATGGCTAACTCGGGTCTGGTAACAGGATGGAGATGCCCAGCTGAACCCAGTCCAGACCTATCTCTTGTGTGGAACCAGACACCTCCTGGCCTCCACGTTCCCTCACAGGTTATGCTGTCATTCCACCTCCCCACATTCATCTCTTGGGCTGCAGAGCCCACTGGGGCATCCCCAGACCTCCCACCTCCCATCATGGCTAGAAGGTTTCAACCTCCAGCTGTAGGCAGGCACAAGCAATGGGAAGCAGACTCTTAGGCAGGGCGTTGCTTGTCTTACCGTCTAAGGCTGAGGTCCCAGCGTTTTTGTTCTCTTCAGCCAGCATGACTTCCTCTATGCAAAACACACAGTTCAGCATCAGGAGACAAGACACCGTTGGCTGAGCACATCAGACCTCACTGCCTTGTATTTAAGTACTTTGCCTAGCCTGGAGGTGGTTGCTATAGGTTGCAAACTCTTGTTAAGTATTGGTTAAGCATCTAAAAGCAAATTCTGGTGGGTGGCAAGTGGCACTGACCGCATATTGCATCGTAAAGAAAAATTACTTTTAATCAACCCTTCTTCCTCCACTGTAATTAACCCCACCAAAGAAGTTGAACATCATACACACATCTGAGGCTAAACATCCCAACCCAGGACCACAGCTGAGGTCTGGGGCTCAGGGCTTGTTTCAAGTTATCCATCTTTTTTCAAGCCTGAACACTAGATGCAAGTGTAAATCATCCCTTCCCAGAGCTGAACACACTGAACTGATCCCCACGACAGGCAAGCAAGGACAGGAGCTGTGGCAATTTGGTGACCGTCACTCACAGGCTGTCGATATGGCTGGGTGTCAGCAGGAAGCCTGGAAACCTCCACCATGCCCAAACCTCACCCAGGTCGAGGTGGGAGCCCTGAGCTGGGAACCAGCGAATGCGTCCCCTCCAGACTGCTCCAGGAGCCGGTTTAGCTGGAAAACCACTATCACCATTCACTGCTCTACTTTTCCCCCTGCCCACCACTGCAGGAGACTCCGGCAAACACCAAGAGCAAGGAAACCATCGCAGAGCAAAACTTTCATCAGCGATGCTCACAGCTGCCCCTGGAGATGAATCATGCCTCACGTTCAAAATATGACAGGTTCATGCTACGGAACACGAGGTTGCATCAGCTGTTGGCAGTGTCCTTGCTCTCAACCTGGCTGGAAAGCTGCTGGAGCATCTGGGGCCAAGATCCCCCGTGCAACCAACACCACCACGCAAGAACCTGGGCAGCTTTGGGGTTGCACTGGATGATGCCCAGGGATCCCTTCCCATCTCCACCACGCTGCATGACCATGCGGTGCCTGCCACACCCCCCAGCCCACCAGCCTTTACCCGCTTTGTCTATCCAGGCCCGGTAGCCGTTGAGCTCCCGCTCGATCTGCTGCTGACGCCGCAGCTTCATGAAGGCTCGGCGGTTCTCCACTCGCTCGCGCTCTTTGGCAAACTCCCTGGGGAAGGGCAGAGGAGGGCGGTGAGAGCATGGCCGGGGGCAGTGGGATGCACGGGGGGCTGGGGCACCACGGGGCTGGGGGGGGAGGCAAGGACAAAGGGCAAGCATGAGCCAAGGACTGCTGGAACACGTTGGGGAGGCACATGGCCATCCCCAGCCAAGGGATGGGTGAACTATCAGAAAGGAGGAGAGGCTTCTTGGCAGGAGAAAAGGTGCAGATGCACGTGAGCAAAACCCCTGCTCAGTCACTCAGCCTCTCAAGCCCCAGCTGGGAGCTGCTGCCTTTTGGGAAGGCTGCTCCTAGTGCCGCTCATCTCAAGCATCAGCTCAGCTTCTGTGCATCCCTTCAGGGAATAAAAACTGGGCACTGTGGGGAGGCAGCAGCAAGAGGATGGAAGAGGACAGGTCCTATCCCCTGTCTTCATCTCCTCCTCTGAATCCTTTTTCTTTCTGGCCTCTTCTTGCAGGGTTTTCCCAGGCCTGAGACATCCCTGCTGTCCTTCTCTGGACTTCAGTGTCTCACACAAACTGTCCAGGCATGGTGACCAGCTCAGAGAAGGATAACGGCTTGGCATGATGCTGCAGCGGGCAGGAGGGCGGGCAGCACCTCATGGGCTCTGCACAGACAAAAGCATGTGCCTGCCCAGGGCCAAACACTGAGCAACACTGGACGGAGCTAACGCTGTGCCCACCCCTCGTGCAGCCTCTAACATACGTGGTGCACAGATGTACTGGTGTCCACATGCTCACATGCGCTCCTCAGCACACACATAAACACATTCCTCAGTACGCAAGACACGATTTCACCTATAGCCCAGCCTAGAGCTGTGCAAAGACACCCTTATGCAGCTAGGGCTCTATAGATCTTCTCACATGCTGCTAAAACACAGACCAAGCTGGTGAGCATGGTCTGCTTTCTGGTTTACACACGCCTCTGGCCATACGCAGAAGACCCATGCAGGTTTTTCACCCATCCTGTATGAAGAAGCACCCAAAGCCCGAAGCATGTCTGCAAAGGCCATCACACGCTACCAGGGAAATGGAAATATTTGGCAGGAATTTTGGGGGTGGCAATGTAGGCAACCTCCCACCCACACCATGGGTTATACGTGAGACGACGCAGCCGGACCTGCTTCTAGGAGGTCCCATACCTTGCGCTTGCACTCGCCACACTACTGAGGCATCTGAACCCACACGTTATAGCTCTATTGATGACCACGTTCGCTCGCAAGGAGCATCCCTCACACCAGACATCCCCCCAGCACACCCTTCCTTGCAACAGCATCAGGATGATGCGATCTGCTGGCTGCAGCTCCCCGTCCCATCCCCAAGCCTTGGCAGTCGTGGAGTCCCAGCTGCACGGAAGAACCCAGCCCATGCCCCCAGCCCTTCCCGGTCCTGGGCTGCTCCGAGGGAAGATTGCAAAGAGCTAACTGCACTGTTCTCTGCAAGACGAGCGTCTCTCTCCCCGGAGACTAGCAGCAAAAAAACCCAACCCATATTCAAAAGAACTGAAAGAATTGGTCTGTCTGCTGGCAGAGAGAGTTCAAGTGCATTACCCCAGCTGAGCTATTACACCCTTAGTGCTGTGTGGGCTTTCGCGTGCATGTGTGTGTATGTGCGCGTGTGTTTGTGTGAAAAGCCTTGAATGTTCCCTGCATCTCTTGTTTAAGATCCCCAGACAATTCAAGCGTTTTTAATTCCACCCCAGGAAGGTGAAGTTTCCTGCCGCTCTGGCATTAAGCATCAAATGACTCTCCCCCTCCATTGCTGGCTTTCAGACTGAAATGAGACTTTCTTCCTAGGGCAGGGAAGAGGGAGAGAACAAAAGGCAAGGAAGAGAAAAGCAGCCTAAGTGGAGGGAACGAGGGCGGGAGGAGACGGGGGAGAAGGAAGGACCTCCCACAGCCAACAGCAAAATGCGCTCTCTGTTTTGAGCACACCATGCCAAAAACCCTCCTTGCTGGAAGAAAGGCAGGATCATTTTGGCTGTGCCATCAGCCCTCACCGGCCTTTGTTACCAAATTCAGGATGTCAAGAAATGAGCAGATGCTGTTTGCAGCCAGAGTTAGCAGGGAAGTTGCCTCTCTCCCTCCGGTTTGGTCCACTGTCCCTCCCGTGCGCTACACCTCTGCTCCCGAGCCATAACCCCATGCCAGCCATCACCTTTGCAGAACTTTTGCAGCCAGACCCAGCAGATACATTCTGCGACAGGGAGCACCTGAAAAGCTTCCCCTGTTTTACACCAGCTGGGAATTCGGCCTCTTTCTGCCAGCTCCTGCTTGCCCATGCCTCTGTCTTCCAGCTCCTTCTTTGCTAAGGCCAGTGTCTCCTTTTGCTGGACAGCAAGAGAAGCCACCATCATGCGTCCATGATGAAACCCAGCCAGAAGGACCAGCTGAGCTTCAGATCACTTTTTCCCAGAGGAGGGAATGGGACAGCTTTTCCAGTGCCCCCCTCATCAAGCACCGTTTCCCTCTACCCAACTATTTGTGTATGGAGCCCTAACTTGCAAGAAGCTGGTTCCACACGCATCGAGGGATAAGGTCCATGCCGCTGCGGCAGCGTCTCCGAGGGAGAGACTTCCCACACGCTTGATCCCTAATGGAGCTTAATTGCTTTTGTCCATTAGAAGGAGAAAGGGGTGGCAGAGAGGAGAGGTGGGAAAAAAAAAAGTTAAGCTCAAGTTAATGAATTATTACATTTCAGAGAGACACGTTACCGAGTAGGGCAGCAGCGGGGGCTGGTGACATCTGAGAGTGGGTAGGCGATGCTGACAGATCAAGGATTGCTCAGAGCCAATTTGCAGCAGCGGGTAGAGATAATACTGTATGTGAGTGAGAACAGGGCCAGCGACGGTGACTGACAGCCGCTTGGGAAGGCTCCAAGTCGCAGGCAGGGCGGCATCGCACCACCAAGAGAGCCGGGCCCCTGCCTCCCATTGAAGGGCTCTGCTCCCTGGGGTGCTTGGGTTACATCGCCAGGAACGGCCCAATTTTGCCTTGCAAAGAGCCTGAGGCTGTGCTGCCCCATGGGGTCCCTGCAAGAGGGCTCAGAGGACCCCGGCAGAAACACGTCTGCTTTCCCACTTGGGTCTCCCAGCCCCAAATCCTGGCACCTTTAGTATGAAAACGTCCACCCACAGCAGCCAAGCTCCACTCATGCCAACCCTGTGTCACTGCAGCCCTTCCCCGTCTGGCCTCGTAAAGCCAAAGGCATGCAGTGAGTGACGGAGGCGAGCGCTGAAGGCCGTGGCTGGACCTGGGAGCGGCGTGCCATCTGTCCTTCTGCACGCAAGGGCAGCGTCTGTCCGCACGCCGTGCCCAGCCTGCCAGGGCGAGCGGAGCCCAGATGGTTCACTCCTCTGCCTGAAAATTCTTCTCTAGAGCCCTGGCTTTCCCTTCAGACAGCCTCAGAGCATCTCTGCTCCCGGCAGGAGACCGTGGGGGACCCATTGCGCTCGGCCGCCTGCCTCCCCAGGCCCCCGCACCCTTGCTTACACCAGGACAGCGACGCTTTTACTACATCGGTGTGCTCCACTGAAAGGGCTAAAGACCCCAGGTCTGGTCTTACTGGGAGAAGAACCCATGTGAAAGCATCCAGCTTGAAAATGGGCCCCATTTTTGGAGGAGGAAAAAAAAAAAATAAAATAGGCAAACAGAAAAAAAAAAAACTCAACACAAAAAGCAAACAACCAAAGACCAGCGAAGAAAAAAAAAAGAATCACAGATGCTGCAACCACTTTTATCCTTTCCAGAGCTTTGAGCCCAGAGAGCGTATACAGTGATGGTCACATCAATATTATGGCTTCCATGCTCTGAAACTGCAAGCCAACCATCTTCAAACCCATCAATTTTTCCCCTTTTGCCACCATTAAAGATGCCTCCAACAAACCAGTTAGCAAACAGGTCTTCAAACAATACAAAGCAGCAGAAAGGATGGGGTGGGAAGAGGAGAAACACTGGATTACAGGCTGAGGATGAGGTAGCAGTAGTGTGCTGCTGTGAAAAAAAACATATATAATGAGATGTACAACAAGGAACACCATCTGCTAGCCATTCAGGTAATACTGCTGCTCTCCTCAGTATTCACAAGTTCTCAGCTCATGACTCCAGCTCAGTTTTGAGCACCACAATTTGAAGAAAAACCACCTTCGACTCCAGGTGAGCATCAGGGAAGGTTATGGGACAGAGCTGACAAGAGACGGTTTGGAAAACACGGATGAGGCAGCTGCAAACCAGGGGGGATCAGATGGTATTTACCCAAGAGGTGTAAAAGAACTAAAGTCAGTGTTGAACTAACTGTGCCGCCTGTAAGCTGGTGCTTCAACTTCAACAGACGGTGGCAAGCAGGCACAGCGGAATAATCTGGCTTCGCAGACCGGGATTATTGCACTGAACCGACAGCAAAGGCTAGGGCAGGGAGTCCAAAAGGTACAAAACCTCTGCAGGGGGGAAGATGTGCTCCATAAGTCTGCTTCAAAGGAGGCGACAAGTTTTTTGGGTAAGGGTAATTTCTTGGTATAAGTTCACTTGAACTGCCAGAAGTCAGAGAAGATTCAAGGTCGGGTTGGACAAGGCTCTGAACAACCTTATCTAGTTGAAGATGTCCCTGCCCATGGCAGGGAGGGTGGAGTAGATGGTCTTTAAAGGTCATAATTTTACAGTTCTATGATTCCTTAACAATGCTGGATTATCTCGAGAAAGTCTTCCCAGGAAGTACTAACCGGTGAAAAGAATTAAAAAAAAAGGAAAATAGAAAGATTATATTTCTCATATTCCCTTTTACTGGTGGCCATTAGCTTTTGATCATCCCTGTGTACTTTGACGAAAGTTACGTGTTCACCGCTTTGTGACAAAGCCGCAGCGAGAAACGGAGCGTACAGCTGACGCTGCTAAAGAGAGTACGTTTACAGAGTGCCAGCAGACACACAAGTAGGGGAACGAAAAGCTGACAAGCTGTTGGCGACATCGAATGGTAAAATGGGAAGGAGCGGGGAGACAGCAGCCCTGAGCTCGCCCATTACATCACTGCCCCATTTAAGAAGGGGCAGTTCCTGACGGTTACCTTCTACCTTGGAGAAAGCTTGTGATTTAAATCAGAGTTTCTTGTAGGTACTCGCTCATCTCTGTCACTTCTATAAGGTCCTAAAGGGGTGTGGATTAGACAGGATTGATACCAAGCAGCATGAACAGTTCAGAAAGACCTTGTCATGCTAGTTTGTGTTGACGCCTCACGCAAAGAGGAGAAGTGAACAAAAATAGAGGCAGAAGAGAAAGGCAATGACAACATGAAGACACAGGGTGAAGGCAGCCCAAATGGGAAACTGTCTCCACAAGTGGGGAGAGGACCGAGGGGCTCCAGATGAAGAGCCACCAGAAGCAAAGTTAAGACTTCCAGCACTAAAGAGCTCCTTTTATAAGCCGGTCCCTCAAAGAGATATGGGCCATCGTGGCTCTACGTAGGGCCCAAAGCAGCAGGGACAGGGTCACCGTTGGCCAGCTGTGTTATGGGATCTCCCAGGTCCAGGCTTTGGGCAGCTTTGAAGATGACATTCAAGAATTCGAATAATTGGTATTTGATGGAGAGACAGAGCAGCAACACTAAAATGACTCAAAGCAGCAAGAAACACAAGAGAACTCAGACTTTGCACCTGCTGATGGGGAGCACAGCCCACTGAACAGCAAGGACTTTAAATACTTCCTCTCTTCTCTCCAGTAATCTCTATTTCTTGTCTACAGTTAACTTCAGTCAACAGGCTCTCATTCACCCAAAAGCAGGTTCACTCATCGCTTGGGAACATTGTGGGGCATCATCTGTACCTTGCTGCAAATCCTGTCCCTCACCAATGGATCCCAGCAGAGACGCAGGTGTCCAGTCCATTGTCTGCATTTCAGGGTGGGGTCAGCCCCTCTCCACACATTTCACACATGCTCTCCATAAACAAAATCCACGATCAAGGTGAGAAAAGCATGCATGGATGCTTGCTTTGTGTTCAGCTCAACCCTGCTGTGACCTTCAAAACAGAAGACGACGGGTTTTCCATGATACTTGGTTTGGGCTCAGAGCAGCTAACAGTTTGGAGAGCTTATTGTTTTGAATAGGAGAAAAATAAATGACAAAGAGGACATATGTCACCGGGAGAAGGGAGCCACCGACATTCCAGTTGTAGAGTCTCAGTTCCAACACTTTTTCAAGGGTAGCAACACTAAGGTTTGCATCTCTGTCCCCATTGCTCAGAGACGTCTGTTGATCGCAGCGTTGCGCCAACAGCATGGCCAGCCCACGCTGCAAGAAAGCTACAGAAAGGTGGCAGAGGGTCTGGTAGCCCCAGCCGCAAGCAGCAGAGATGGAAGCTCTGGATTTTATTTCACTCTTATCAGGCAGGGCTGGTATGAGCAGCACATCTTCACTGCTTCAAGAGCCCCGGGCTTTGTTTGCAGTCACTCCCACCGGCTCATGCAGCGCTGGTAAAGTGTCACTCCTCCCCTTCCCTCCTATGCTCCAGTTTTTATCCTCTGTAAGTGGAGAACAGTTTTATAGTCCCCCTTTGCAACTGACAGCGATGTGCAGATGAAAGGTGCGGGGCTGGTACTGAAGGTGAGTTATAGCATGGGAAAAAAAAATGACCAATTTTCAATATTTCGTCATGCTAACTTCCCAGGAACTTTCAAGCACTTTAACTGATGCCTTCAACACACAAATACAATGAATTCAGAGCCAACCATCAAGTGTGAAACCCACAATGCAACTGCTAGATACGTCACTCCACCACTGCAAAACAAACAAACAGCCACCTACGAGGCACAAAGAACTGATAAGGCTACGTGATTCATTCGGGGCATCCTGTCTACTTCACCCAACAGCAGTGCCCAGCACCCCCTTGCAAGCATAGGTCATGGAGGAAATGGCCATCTCCAAAGCCATCCACCAAGTCAAACAGCTGCAACCACAGCCACACGATTGCTATCATCAACCGGCATGATGGAAATTACAATGATCTGGAACAAACAACTGCAAAAGCAATCTGTAAGCAAGAACTATCTGCTGAGTGCTTGGTCGAGAAGAGAAAAAATAAGCCTTTTCACCCGCAGTCCTCAGACAACGGGCAGTCCACAGAGCAGATTTGCGAGGAGGCACGAACAAGAGCAAATTTGAAGCAGTGGAGACAAGCTGGCAAATAATTTGCAAAGAGAAATCAAAGAGGAAAGTCATCGAGTCGTCTCTTTGTTGTGAATTTTCTTTTTATCCTGTCCGGCTGGCTGTAAGAGGAGTCGCTATTCCCTGTAACACCGGGGGATACGGCACACCAGACACGCGTGTCTCTTGTCAGGCAGCTTGTTTGCAAAGGGCTTGGATGCCCTCCGTAGAAAGGTGGTACAGCAGAGCAAGGCAGAGAGGCACTCATTGAATATGGATGCCCACCTGGCTGCTGAATATAGATGAAGATCTCAAAGGCTCCTTTGTTTCACTCATGTTCAAATACCACGTCAAGAGCTTCCCCACAGCAAAGTGATAAGCGTGGCCAAGTGTGGCATGACCAACGCGCACCCCATGATGGTTCTGGGGGACCTGGCAGGAGGCATCACAGCCCCCTCCCCATTGCACCCCCACCTCCATTCAGAAGCGGTTCCAAATAGCGAATCCCCAAACTCACAATAGGCACAGCCATTTTCCATCTCAGCCGAGCTGCTTCCTCAGATGCTACAACCATTAAAGAAAAAAAAAAAACCAACGATGCTTCCAAGCTTTCACGCTTCTGATGCAATATTTCTCAGGCACGATCTCCCCACAAGCCCTCCTGCCTTGTGGTGACATGTCTCTCCACTTTCCCCTCCACGAACCACCTCCCTCCAAGACATTAATCCTCTTTGCAGTGTTTCTGGCTTCAAACCACCTGATCCAGCTTGAACACATGGGGGCCAGGTTTTGCGTAGAGCTGGCAAAAATCCCCTGCCTCCTTTGAAAATGTACACTTGTTCCTTCAACGCCCTTATTATTAATTGCTATAAAACTTAATTTTATTCATCGTTTGTTATGCCTCAAAATTGGATGGGAAAAAATTCAAATTAAGTGAAGTGAAAAGATTTCAGAGATGGTACAGAAGGCTCCTGAAGGAGCTGAAGAAAACTCTCCGGAGACTGGGAAAGCAGAGCTAACCCAACCTGAAAGAAAGAAGATCTTAAGACAAAGAAATCTTGCCAAATTGATCCTTTAATTATAACATTAGTCGTTTCTTTCAAAGGCTTAGTGCAAGAGCTGGGGGTGGGGGGCAGAAAAGACTTAAAGGGAGAAAAGACTGAACATCACCAGGATTAGTGGAAGCAATTAGGAGGATTTAAATTACTCTCTTGTTTGGTACAAGGCAGATGGATTTCATTTTTCTTGCCATCGTGCTCAACCTCTTGCTCTGCCAGAAGCTTCCAGAGGTCTTCTCCTTGGCAGATCCGAGGCACCAGGGTCCCCAGGTCAGGCAGAATCCCCTTCCGCTCTGCACCCACTCAGCTATTGCTGCAGACCACAAATATTGGCGATTACAGCAGTTTTGTCACCCTGGAAAGGGGCTGGAAGTACGAGGCTGGATAGGGGAAAGGAGTCCACCAGGGCTACAGGTCTACCTCAACAAGACGACAGATACTGCAGTGAATAGAGGAGGGCTTTACTGCAGGAGCTGAGGAAAAGGGGGGAGAAAAGAGCCAAAACACAGCCTGTCTGGTCTCAAACTCTAGGAACCTCAATGTTATTCCTTCAAGCACGGCTTATTTTTTATCTTCACTTTTTCACCTTCTTGCTCCCAGTGACAAGCTAGACGTAAGCAATCTTCTTGCAAGGAGGGGCAAAGCAGACAGGACCTCTGCAGTGGCTTGGACAGGACCAATGGTGAGCTATGGTCATTACTGGGATGGCGTTAACTGCTGCTGCGGCACCATGCATGCCACAGGCAGTGGGGACCAGGCAGCACAGCTCTGACCAGGTCTCTGCTGCTGTAGAGATGCAGCCTGAACACACAGATCCAAACTGTTTTACATGAGAAACTGGTGAGATGAAAAAAAACATTACATTCCACAAAGACGGAAGAGCAGACCTTGCAAATCTCCAGCACGGGACACGTGCAGCTTCTGCATCCCGCAATCCAGAGCCGACCAACCGCAGGGCATTGCCCGCAATGGGCCATCAGCCACGGGGCAGGAGGAGGTCCCCTCCATCCCCCCTGCCCATCCCACAGCAGAGATGGCTGCAGTGTGCTATTCCCTCTTTGCACCACAGCGGTTGTCCCTAGGCAGAGGTGCAGAGCTGTGGGCGCACCATGCCCCACCGCAGCAGGGTGCTGGATGACACCAGCCTCTGGACGCAGGACGGCAGCAAGCAACGCTTGGTATGAGTCTCAGCATCTTCCCGAGCTCCCAAAATCCACCGGCTGCCACGTGGCGGAAGACAGGGCGTTTCAGCTGATGCTCCATCCTCGCTCGCTCCCACTGACTCTCTTCTGCCAGGATTATTTTGGTAGCTTGTATAGCTTTAAAAGCTGAGCAGTCACATCTCCTTGGGCTTCATACCTGCTCTCAAAGAGGAATAGGGCCAATTTTATTTTTTTTTTCCATCCTGCTTTTGTTTAGAATTAATTGATCCATAATCGCACCCATAGAGGGAGAAAGTTAATAGACACAGTAATAAACGCCAAAGCCCCAGAAGAACTGGCTCTCCAAGCCCCTGCCTGGAGCGACTCCATCTCCTCTTAATAGCGTTGCATGCAATTCCAGTGCATGTCTGCGTGTTCGTATTTAGAGAGAAAAATCGAGGAGCCTCGGTATGATGGAAATAATTTCTTTTCCTCTCCCACATACTTTGTGCTTAGGAGCAGATGGATCCAGGCTGTTTACATCACGGAGGTCATGCCTCAGCTTAACAGTTGGGGAACTGACTGTTGGGAGAGATGCACATCGCAACCAGAAGATTGCTAAATCTGGGCTCCGGCAAACTTCTGATGGTGGCAAGTTAAACATACAAATGTCCTCCTGCAGCCTCTTCGCATTCAAGACCTGCCTTGGGCATTTGATTGTTTCCCCCGAACAAAACCGCTGCCGAGATGAGAGCCGAGAGGCAGCTCTGCGGCTGCTCGTGAACATGAACTTTGAGAAGAAGGCTGGCAACCCTGAGCAGACCTTGTTATTCACCAGTGCAGGTGGTGCGGTTTGCAAGCAACGTGGGTCCAGGTTTCTGCAAGCAGGCTACCAGGACTCGCCGCTCAGCGCTGCGCCCAGAGCTAACAGAGCGACTGCGATTTCAGCTAGCCAGGCACGGCTGCCAGCCCTCCCCAACGCAGCACCGTAACGCTGGGGAAAGGCTTCCTTCGCTTGGAGGGGTTTCCATGGAGCTCATCCCCAAAGCGACCTTCTCTTCCCAGCTCAGCCCAGCCACGGGGCGTGCAGGGAGAGCCAGCCAGACCCTGATTGCTCACTCAGCTCAGAGGCCAGGCGATGGAAAGGTCACCCGTTCCCTCCCGCAGCAGAGCCAAGTGCTCTCTTCCAGCACAAGAGAATTGTGAGAAGTGTTCAAAACAATAAAAACTAAGCAAGCAAAGCGAGAAACGAAGCCCTTCTTATTGCACTCAAGGTCATGCATTGTTTGCGTGCAGAAGTACCTTCTCCTGCCTCGCGTCGCATCCCTCCACACCTCCGACAGCAGCTTTGGCAAGAGGATGCTTCACCACCGCCGCGGTACTGCATCCACCGAGCCGCGGGGGAGGTCTGTGGCCGCGGCCGTGACCAAGCAGGGCGGCACGCACGGTGACTGAGCCATCGGGTGGCAGAGCCCAGCTCACCGCCTCCACTCACCTCGCTCAGCCCTCCGGGGAGCTGAGCAGTCACACTTTACCCTAGGTATCTGGCACGCCACGAGAGCATCTCCATTGCCAATTAGACCACCCACCCACTTGCATCCTTCCCCAATACAAACCCTATTAGCAATAAACAAACAGTCGAAATGCCAGCCGGCGCCTGGGAAGAGCCCTAGACAACCGCATCCAATCCGGTAGGCGCGGGAACAGCTGCCTCGCACAGTCCCGGCGCAGGCAAGCACCCAGCATGGACCTGGGCACGGGCTTGGCATCCCACCAGCGGCCCTGTGGTCCTCCTGCCAGTGGCTGGCTTGCAGGCCAGAGCAGCGTTTCCTTGCTCTGTCCCCAGGCTTCTCTCAGCATCACACCAGCACCAAAAGCCTCAGTGTCCACAAAACGCACCGCATTGGCATGATTCAACGGGGCAATAAGGCACTTTTCCAGCTGCCCAGCCTCCACCTTCCTGACTTCCCTTCTCTGGACTTCTGCAGGAAAGCTCCTGCTTGACACTGACACCCGGTTGGACTTTGCTCAAATCCCCGAGCTAGATATGGCATAAGAAATGCAAAAGCCACCCAACACTGTTTGGACTTCTTCATCCTCCATAAGAGCTCTCTCCCTGCAAGGCAGCGTAAAGCCCTTCCTGCAGTCTGTCCCCAGAGCCTCTGGACTCAGTCAGACCCCAGACTGAGAGCTGGGGAAATTCAATGCACCAACAGACCTCCAAGCCCAGCCTGCTGCTCCAGAAGCACTCCTGAAACCACCACCATCACACCTGAACTCACAGGGACACTTAGGACAGTGACAGAGATGACCAGGGCCAGTGTCCACATTGACACCTGCATCTAAAGGCTTTCCAGCTGGCTAAACCAGTGCTATAGTGGCTTTTTTCTTTTTTTTTTTTTTTGCCATGATGGACAATTAGGAAAAAAAATGACCTGCTGCGAGACACAAGGTCCCCGCTGCCACCTGCGGCACGGGCAGAGGAGACCACGTCCCCCTCCCAGTGCAGAAGGCATGCTCTCCCCATGCACCAACCCCTGCCAGGGGCTGAGGAAGTGCTGATGAAACCACGGTTCATTGTCATGGAGATGAGAAGCCTTTTTTTCTCCAAACCCAGCTTAACGGCTTGGATTAAAGCCTCCTTTCCTCTGGGAAGAGCAGAGCAGGGACAGTTGTGTTGTCCCTATGTCCCCAGCTTGCCCACGTGCACCCCAGGCACCCCTACCCTCACCAGTCTGCATCTCCCACCGGCACCAGGCACATCCTCCCGGCCATGGCCCGCACAGCATGGAGGTGCCCTTCATAGCTCCAAAGGTGTGCCCCAAACCCATCCCAACCCATGCCCCCCACACTTCATCACCAGCAAACGCACACCCTGCTACAAACACATCCTGGACTCAAGCACATTTCCATAAGCCTGGGACTCAAGCACATTTCCAGAAGCCCCCTCCATGTCTCTCCCCTCCAGCAGGTCCCAAGCAGCCAGAAGATCGACACCGACCACTTCTCGCAGGTCACCAAAACCACAAGCTCTTCAGCAAGGTGAAACAATGAGAAAGCGTCATCAAGGCTGCCCCTTTCCCAGCTCCCTGGGGACTGAAGAGCAAAGCAGAGCCAGAGAATGGTCTCTCAATGTGGGGTGGGCAGGCGTGGAGGGGATGGGGGGAACCAGCTCTTGGGGTCCTGGGGGACACAACAGTACCCGGGTCCAACCTTGGGGCTCAGAGCCATGAGACAGGCATGGCCCGGAGGGGAGGGGAAGGATGGCATCTCGCTTACCCCGAAAGCACTCCCAGGACAAGGTTGAGGACAAAGAAGGATCCAATGATGATGAGGGGGATGAAGTACAGCCAGTTCCAGGTGGCTCCTAAGGCATCATTGGTCTGGAGGTGAAAAGAAAAAACACGTGTGACGTTATGTTCAACACCAGCACCCGGGGCAGAGGGAGGGTGCGTTAGCTCAGGAACGGTGGTGATTGTCCCTCCAGGCTGACCAATGCCCCTCAGCATCCTGCCCCAGCCACGCTCTCCTCCACAGCCTCCAGCCCTCACTGGGCAGGACCGCTCTCCTCTGCCTCCTCCAACCATCCCTGCAGTGATGCAGGGTCTGTAAGGCAGTGGTGTAGTCAGAGGTGCAGGGCCCTGCAGCCTGAAATCGGGGTGCTGAAGGCATGGGGACCACCCTTAGCGTGCCTCCCCTGACAGCTTGAGTCGGTGCTCCCCTGTGCATCCCACCGAGACACGGAAAAACAGCCTCCCAACAACGGCAGCGGTTAAGAGGGAAAGATTTATAAGGTGCCTTAGGGTCAGAAAAGCTGGCGACTAAAGAACAGGCAGCCGATGCTTGTCTTTCTATGCACAGGGCGAAAGGGGCTGGTGTGGACAAGCCCCACACCTTCACATGGGTATTTTCCTGACAGCATCATTGCTAACACCTCCAGCCACCATCTCGCCTCAACTGTGTTACCCCAAACCCAAGGAGCTGAGAGCGGAGGGGAGCTCTAACCATAGGGCGAATCCCAACAGCTAAAAAGGCTGCTGGCAAGCCCTCCTCAGTACCTCCAGACATCTCTTCACCGAGGCTTTTAATGAAGCAGTGCCCCTCTGTACCTCGCAGCCGCTTCCCGGGCCCCATTTGTCCTCCAGTGTCAGGCACGGCACACATGACGCCGGGCTGGAGGGTGATGCAGCAGAACGTGACTGTCTGGGGGAGGTGGTATCAATCTTGTTGCAATGAAAGGCTCTTTCTCTTTTCTTTCTCTTCCCCCCTCTCCCCGTGCTAATTAAGCCCTCATCTTCGTCTGAGTCATTGGCACCACGTCTCCCAGTCGGCCAGTGCAGGAGCCGAGACGAGGCTCTGCGAGGGGAGAAAGCACATCTCTGGGGGGGAGAAAGCCATCACGCTGGAGTCTTCCTCCAGTGATCAAGGTGTCATCACCACCCTGACACTGAGCCCAAGGGAGGAAGAGCAATGCCAGCACATCCCGCTTCAGACACCGACCACAGCACCGAGCAGGGGATGCTGTGCACAGATCCCAGTGCCGAGGAGCACCTGGCACACAGCAGCAATGAGGACTTTGAGGTTGGGGAAAGCAGCTGGAAAGACTCACCGCCCTCCTCCTTTGACACCGGAGAAATCACACTCATCTTCTCAAGGTCCTGCACCTTTCAAGAGCCCCAGTCCACCACCAGCCCCTTTCCTCAGGGCCGTGGGAGAAGAAAGTTTAGGGAGTTGGGAATGGTGCATGGGAATCCCATAGAGCCAACATTGATCACCGCCCTCTAGAGACACCCAGGCCACCATGTTCTGCTCTAACAGCTCCATTTGCCATGGCATTAGTCTTCAAGGCATCACGCAACCCCTCTGCCCGAGCTTGGCTGGGCTCCATCTCCCCCACCAAGATGCCATTGAGTACCTCCCACCCGTGCCAGGATCGCTCACCTTTGAAACTGTCTCCTGCCCAAAAACCACAGGCTTTCCCCAAGGTCCTCGGCACAGAGGATGCAAAACAGATAAGCTCCTTTCCTACAGGTGAAGAAGAGTTCTTCCCCCAGGACTGGGCCATCACCACCCCTCCCTTGGCCTTCTCCCTTCCAGCAACACACAGCAGGAGATGGAGCGGGAGACAGATAAAATGATGGAGCAGAGGGCAGTTTCACCAGGGTTATCAGCCAGCGACACCAGCAGCAACACCCAGACTACCTCCTCCTGCTGCAGTTTGTGGATGTGGCCAAAGCTGGTGGCACCAGGGACCCACTACTGGGAAAGCAGAAGCAGGGCTGTCTGCGATCTCCACCTCTGTGTGCATTTGTGTACCCAGCTCCCACGGGAGTGGAGGCAGAGGGGATTACAGAGATTTTAAGGGGTTCCGCGGTTACGTGTCCGGCACCACTCGTAGCCAGTGGCTCCAGGAGCAGCACTGCTGGGGCGGGGGAGGATGGGGAGCTGTGGCCACGGACCCCACATACCCAAGGGCAAACCATTGACCACAGCAAGCTCAGGAATGATCCCAGCCACCCAGGATGATGTCAGCAGACCCAGGAACAGTCCTGCCCCCAGCAGCCACATGGGTCTGGTGCCAGCTTTCCCAGGACCATCCAGACAAAATTTCCAAGGGCACGTCCCAACGTTCCCTAAAAAAACCAAGAGCTTGTGATGCCCAGCCAGGCTACGGTGGCTCCAGCCTATCATCTGGTACCTGCTTAGATGCTCCAGCTGCCCAAATTTACCCTTTTATTCCCCAAGGAGCTGGAAGAGTTCCTCCAGTACCTTTGCAGCACCGAGACTGCAGAGGGCCCAGTCAGGGGGACCAGGGGACTTGTTTGGGAAACACAAGGGGCCTGGCATTTCACAGGCTCTGCATCTTCCACTGCTTCTCTAGCCCACGGCAGAGAGCAAGACCACAAAATACCCAGTGCAGCAGGACACCAGCGTGCAGTACAGCATGCATGCGTGCACATGTGTGCATATACACACGAGTGGATGTATTCTCATCTCTCCACTCCCAAAGCTGAAGCACGACTGCCCAGGAAACCAAATAAACCACCACGCCTGGCTGGGTTTGCCTGGGGGAGGATGCAGAGTGCCAGGGTCTCACAGAGTAGCTGATTCCAGACCCCCTTGTGTCACGCAATCTCCCCTAGACTTTTGTCAACTCTACCCTAAAAACTCACTATTCCCACTGGAAGACTCCTCAAGCCGATTCTCTACTGGCTGCTCTAATTTTCAGACAAAATTTATTTGTGGTCATTTTATATATCCCTCTGTTCTTTTACCAGCATTGGCCTTTGGCTGAAATAGTGTTTCCCATCCCGATGTATTTATAGATAGTTGTCATGGCCATCCCCAGCCTCTGCTTTGCTAGCCAAAGCCAGGTTCCTCCAGTTGTCTCTTGTATGACTGGCTGTCCCTCCCTATTTTATCTAGTAGACCCTTCCCTGCTGTAGTCCAGGCTCATTTCATCTTCCTTGGATGCAGGAGACCCGAGCGAGTGATCCTGATGGGTCCCACTCCATCACTCCATGACGTTACCTAGAATTTGCCATTCTGCCTGCAAACCTCCCTGCTTTCCGAGCTGTCCTGTGCTCACCCTGCATTCACCAGCTTATCCCCTCCTCCTCCACACTGCTACTTCCCAAACAGCATAGATCATATCCTAGAAGATATCTTTGCTATTCTTCAATAAGCACATGGATTTCCATTTCTCACTGCATCCCACATCTCTTCCTCCAGCCCTCAAACTCCTCCAGCCCGGGGTGAAAGCCTCCATCCCCCCAGCTCCGGGAAGACAGCCAGTGCCATAAGCTGGAAACAGGAAAGCCCGTGCCTCATCCCCGAGGAGCCTGGCCGGTCACCGCCAGCCTTACATCCCCTCAACATCACCCAGCACCACCCCGGCGCTGCTCGCTTCCCCACCAGCCTCACAGAGCTCCTCTTCTCCTTCCCCTCTTCATTAACACTTTGCCATAGCAAAAGCTTTACTACAAAGAGCAGCTCTACACGTTTCCAGGTCTCTGATGCCAGGTTAGCCTGGCGTGACCTACGTTTGGCAAACCCATGATTCATTTTCCTCTTTCGCCTTCCAAATCTGTTCTGAAATGGCATGCAATTGAGGTCAGGCTTACAGTCCTATTCTTGCCTGTCTTACTTTTTCCCCCTCCCTCCTCCCCCCGCTTTTAAATATAGGCATCGCATTCGCTATTCTCCAGTCAGATGGTGCCTCCCCCAACTCGATGGAGTTGTTAAAAATACTTGTTACCAGACCTGCCATTTCATGTGCCAGCTCCCTCCAAGCATGGGGGAGAGTAAAGCCATCCTGAGCGCCAGGTTGATGGGCACAATGGTCTTGGGCGCTTGGCTTCCACGTTGGCTGTGCTCGTGGCCATGTCCTCATTCCCACTATCCAGACCTTTTTGTTGCCTCTGTCTTGGTGTTGACCGAAAGCTGGGGTGAAATATCCATCCATGCCCAAATCTCCCCAGCCGTCACTTCACCGTGTCTGCAGAGGTGGGGAAACGCTCACTGTCCCCCTGACCATTCTTCATGAGGTCCATGTCGGTGTGACTTTTGGCACTTCCCAACTTCTCCAGTGCCAGGATGTAGTTGCCTTGCCTCAGCAGTCCCTTTTCCCATTCCTTTGGGGCGTCAATTTTTTTTCGTATCCCTCCATAAGCAGTGGTTCCTCGCCTTAGTCCACTGTGCTTTCCCATCTTTTTTTTCCGCTCTGCTGAAGGCACCAGGAGGTCATCGTGTGGAGCGGTCAGCGTAGACACAAGGAGTTTAAATCCCTAAATTACACGAACGCTGTAACTCCATTAAATGAAGAAATTCCTGGCTCCTGCCCCTGCTTCCCTGTGCTGGAGACCAGGTCTCATCGCTTACCCAAGCCCTTTGGGAAGCAGAGAAGCTGCCTGATGCCTGATCTTTGCTGCTTCTTCCCTTCCCTTTAAGACAACCACCTCTTTGTTATGCACCACACCAGCCTAAACCAACACCACCTAAGCTCTCCCATGGCCACCAGACCAAGAAATGTCTTTGTTGCTGCCTCCAAGCATACCCAAGACACCAACACAAACAACCTGATCTTGACGGTGAAGACTAAGGAGCCACAGCTTCTCCAAGAGACTCTACACCCAAGGGTGTTTCTCATGCTAAGGCAGCAGTGGAGACCCCCAGCCACACCCTGGCAGGAGCTGAGCCACTGGACTCACATCTCTGCTGTGGGCACGACCATCCCGCTGCTGGCGAAGCCTCCAAGCCTATAAATGATACCACCAAGGCGTGGGAGCAGGACCCTCATGGGGTAATGGAGCTGGCACAGCAGGTCCCCACCTGGCAAAGGACCCCCGCCAGCTCCTGCTTCTCAACTCCTGGCACAGGGCTATTCTTTCGGCAGCTCTTAGGTTGGGTTGGTTTTGGTTTGGTGGTGGTGGGGTTTTTTTGTGGTTTTTGTTTTTTTTTTTTCAAAGGGCGGGAAAAGGCACCGGGAGCTGCAGAAGCAGGTCTCACTCAGGGGGCCAGAAATCTAAAGAAATCTAAATATATACCCAAGTCGAATGCAAAGCACAAGCTCGCAGCCCACACGTACCCTCCCTCGGGCTGCGCTCGCTTGGGAAACTTTAGGATTTCTTGGCTATGGCGAAGGGGGGGTGAACACAAAAATCCCCACTAATTCAGTTTCTCCTACCTAAAAATAAACAGAAAGTGCATGCTGACCGTGCAGGGTGCCTTTCATTGTCCACCAGCTCAGGGAGGGGTCTGGGGACCGGCCAGCCAAGGCTCTGGGCACCCAATTCATTTGGGGAGCAGCAGGACATGGAGAGCTGCTGGACTTCATTCACACAGTGATCCGCCTTTGTTGATTCTCCAGTGTCTAGTAACAGGGCTGGGCAACAGGCTTTCCCTGGAGAGGAGGGGGACTTTCAGCCCCTTCTCAGCAGGAGATACATCCTGGAGACCTCCATGACCAGCTTGGCCAACATCAACCGCCCGCGCTGATGCCCCGTAGGCAGTCAAGTCCCCTCTCAAAATCCATCTGCATTAGGAAAGAGCCTCTGTGGTTTCTGTTTGAATCCAGACCAAAACAGCACATAATTAGATTGGGGTAATATACATTCATTACCGAAAAAAAACAGGCCACGACATACACGGGGAATATGGCAGTGTTGTGCTATGGTGGGGGAGAGGAAAAATCCACCGGACCCCCTGCCCACGCGGGAATAGGTGGCCCCATTCTGCTCTCACCATGGTCCTCTGCCAGGGATTTCCCACCCCACAGAGAGCTTCCATGGGAACCCACAGCTTTGCCTGCATTGCAGGCAGGCTTCAACAGGCAGGGATGGGGTGACCAAACGGTCCCAACCGCTGCAGTCGGGCAGGAGAGGTCTGCAACCTTAGTGAGGGGGGTTTGGAGATGATGAGGGAAGCCAGGATCTCAGGAAGCTTTGCCCTGGGCACCGTGCCTGCCTTCCCCAGTGCTTCCCAGGGGTTTGCTGCCCGGCGCGGGGATAGAGCAGACCTACTGGAACAGCGGGTGGAAAACCACCACAGCTTCCATGATTTGTAAGCCAAACCCTCAGCTCGGCAACTCCCAGTGGTCTTTGCCTGGGGGTGACATCCACCATGCCCCCACCACGGCTGATGCCATCCCCCAGCATCTCCTCTGCAGCCCCCAACCTACCACATCTGGCTGAGAATCACATGCAGGTTAGCAGAAACAGCCTCAAAATGTCCATATCCCAGCAAAAAGGGGTGAAAATAAAATTTAAAAAATACCTTACTGCAGAATCCCTGGCCTACCCAGTTTCTTCAAGACCTTGACACCTGCTGCTGCTCTCCCCGGCGCAGTAACAGATCTCTTTCTTCCCTTTAATAGCGATAATTTGATCTCCTGCATGCAGGGCCATGCTTCACTCCCCGCCAGCCCTGACTGGTATCCATCAGCGGCCCCAGCGCTGGACAAGATCTGAATGAAAATGCTTTGCTTTTCCAAATCAGGTTAATGAGGAAATTGGTGCATTTCCTTTGCTGGCCCATAGCGGGACGCAGCCTGCTACAGCCCCGCTCCAGGGTCTCCGGGCATGGTGGGCACCTCCTGCCCAATGCTCTGCCTGATGCCCTGCCTTTCGTGGGCCCCGGGGTGCAAAAAATGCATTGCCAGAAGCATTACTAAAAATCAAGTGTTTTCAAAGAATTTGATATGGGCAGAGAGACCAATTATTGCTCTGTTCCCCTCGGATCCACTGAGAAATAACACCCAGGTGCCCCAGCATTGATCCCCAGACCCTGACCCCAGGTGTGCCGCCTCCTCCTCCTCCTCTCCCCCCAGACATCCCTCACTGCAACCCCTCGGTTGCCCCCACCTCTGCTCCCAAACCTCCACCTTCCCCTGCCTGGACCCCTCCCACACCTTCCCCAGCCCTGGATGGCAGCACCCCCTTAACTGCCCCACCGGCAGGATGAACCTTCGGTGATTCGGTATTTGTAAAGCTCCGCAGCCTTCGTTAGACCCACGGTTAAAGCAGCACCCGCGTTCCCGTCGCAGATCTTCATCGTTGGGCTCGGACATGTGCCAGCGCCGTTGCCTCTCCGGCTGGACCCGGAGCCTGCGTGCTACGGCAGGGCAGGGTTTCCATGGGGTCGGCCTTGGGGTTGTTTTTCAGCGGGGTATGGCGATTGCCAGGCTGGATCCCTGCTTTGTTCCGAGCATGCTGCAAGCCCAGAGGGGCAGCTCGGGCTCCAGGATATGATTCCTAGATGCAGGAACATCCCCAGCACCTGCTGCGATGCTCTGGGGCAACAGACCCAACGTGTGACCTCGCTCAAGGACCCCAATGCACCCCAATACCCCAGCCCAGCCCTGATGCACAGCAACACGTGCACCAACACCGAGGAGTGGCAATAGCTTTACAAAGCCTCGCCGGCACAATTCCCAGCACCAAACCCACCAGTGAAATTACGGGTTCTGGGCTGAATGAAGATGAGCAGCGAGGTCAAGTTGGCACCGAGACCCCCTGCCACCACCACTTCTTGTTCCTGGGGTTGCTGGGCAGTGCTGGAACATTGGTCCCTCGGCTCCCCCACTCCTGCCAGCAGACAGTCTAGGAGCGAGACTTTCCCGCGCGAGCAGGCAGGAGGGTGTGGGCAGGGAGCTTTTGACAGAACATGCCTGCAAAGCTGGGTATCCAGCAGACACAGTTTGTTTCTTGCTGTGTCATTTCAGCACACACACAGAAGGAAAAGGGAAAAAAATTTAAAAAAAAAAAAGCAGGAACATTTGGCAAGCTAGTGAGGGTCTGGCTTTGCTGAGTGCAGAGAAAGAGACTTTTTTTCCAAAGGGAGAAGAGGGTGAAGCAGGCTGACTGCTGCACACGTGCCCATCGGGGATGGGTTCCCGTACCGATGGCTGGCAGCACACAAGCTGCCGGCTCGGGCACCGACAGGAGCCGTTCGGGGAAAACCAGCTCATTCCCTTAAAAGTCAGGAAGGTTTTAAACCTTCAGGGTGGAACTTGGGAGTCTCCTTTCTGAAGTCCTTGCTAACTTTATCACATTTAGGACGCTCAGCGTTTAACATTTTGGAGGGATAAGCAGGAAGGGGCTCTGTCCTGTGGTGCCACGAGTGCCGGGGACTTTTTAGCAGCCCCTGGCCACCGCCCCCCAGCACACCCCGCTTCACCCGCATGGCCAGGAGCCGCCAGGAATAGCTGCAGAGGCATTAAGATCTGTGCTTGCTACCGAGCTGCTAAGAGAACTGGGTGTTGATTAAATTTTCATACCTCCCGACAGGGTATTTTTTGTGTTGCGTTTTAATTTCAAACACACACACAGGTAAGCCTTTTCCCTTTGCAAGCATTCCAGCTTGAGAGCCTGGCCACGTCCCAGAGCACAGAAGGCTAAAAAGCGGGGTGGTTTCCCCCTTTTACCATCCCCCCCATCTCCTCTGCTCTCCAGCCTCTCTCCCTCCTCCTCCTTTCCCCGTTCACCAGCTCCAGCCAGTGTCGCTCCTTACTGGGAGCCATCGTTACCCATCATGCTCCCAGCCTCACCCTCCGCGGTGCCCGACAGAGCAGCAGGGCAGGCTCAGCCCGTGGCCTTGGGACCACTGCTGTACTGAGCTCCTCCAGTGCTCTGCCCCTCATCATGGTGTCAGGGTAGGTCCTGTTTTGGGAAGGTCTTTGCATCACTGGCCCTCGCTGCAGAGTCCCCACGACCCTTGGCACGTGGCTGGCACCGCTGAAGCTCTCATCTTGGGACCGAACAGGCACCGATGTCCAGAGGAGCTGCAGCAGTTCCTGGAAGAACCAGGGCTCAGGGAGGTTTCCCAGCTCAGCTCCAGGTCCAAGCAAACCTCAACAAAAGCAAACTCCTCTCTGGTCGAGTCATTAATTTCGCTGGCCCTGGCTGCCCCACATAAAGCCAGGCGCTGCCCTTGCTCTCCGGAAGGCGAGAGGAGAAACACAAGATGCTCAGGTCCCGCTCACACTCTTCACACATAGGTGCTTCGAGAAGAGCAGCTGAGTGCTGAGCATCCCAAGGGACAACCGTGACACCCTGGGAATTTATGCCAACAAGCAACAAGCAATTTCGTACACTCACATATGGAAAAATAACTGCTTTGCAACAAATTCCTCCTCTGAGCCCTTCCAAGGCGACCCGACTAGCGCAACTGGGGACTTGGCAGGGAGCAGGAGAGCCGAGCCTTGCACCCATCTCTGCTTTGTGTGCTCCAGCACAGCCAGTGATTTAACACACCTCCCTTTCCTGGGGCCCCAAAGCACGGCTGCTTGAACAGTCCCTGTTTCAATAAGGATGGATATTTCACCACATCTGAAAGCCAGGCTCAAGCAGAACATCTCAGGTTTCGTAGAATCACTGAATCACAGAATGGCAGGGGTTGGAAGAGACCTCTGTGGGTCACCCAGCCCAACCCCCTGCCGAAGCAGGGTCACCCAGAGCAGGCTGCACAGGACCTTGTCCAGGCAGGTCTTGAAGATCTCCAGAGAAGGAGACTCCACAACCTCCCTGGGCAGCCTGGGCCAGGGCTCTATCACTCTTCAGAGTGAAGAAGTTCTTCCTCATGTTCAGACGGAACTTCCTCTGCTTCAGTTTGTGCCCGTTGCCCCTTGTCCTGTTGCTGGGCACCACTGGAAAGAGTCTGGCCCC
>Ga0065711_1027076_pt1 | contig 54596 bp, 34 predicted proteins | sample Hoacrofraction12_FD_59098 | JGI IMG/M metagenome (GOLD analysis project Ga0065711, IMG submission 59098) | Hoatzin crop microbial communities from Cojedes, Venezuela - Epithelial fraction 12 v2 (version 2) | ecosystem: Host-associated > Birds > Digestive system > Esophagus > Crop | place...
AGGGAAGGGAAGGGAAGGGAAGGGAAGGGAAGGGAAGGGAAGGGAAGGGAAGGAAGAGACTACTGAGTTTTGTGTGAAAAAAGGGACTACAGAATTTGGTCAGTAAAATCACTGGGGGAACATAAGAATTCTTAGGCAAATATTAGAATAAGCTATCATATTTTAAAGTTGAGGGTTTTTTGTTTAAAATAAATGACATTTCAGTAAAAACATACATGAAAATATCTCCCTGTTCATGCCCTATGTTGTTCTTTACAGAGAACTTTCTCTCACAGTAGGTGGGGAGTTGGGAGAGTAAGAAGTGAAAATGTCTAACTAAGAGGAAAAAAACCATTGTCTTGTCAAAGCTTTTACCAAAGTGCAGAAAATGGAGGGAAAAGAGCCTACGAGATAGCTGTTAAACTTTTACAAGAACATGAAAAAGAGAAAAATTTTCTAAGACTGCAATTTTCATTCTTTTCTTTCTTTGCTTTTGCAAAATAAACTTGAATGCATGAATTCCTGCTTTGTCAAAATTCATGACATACATTAATATGTAGTTATGAAGTCTGAGCCCTCCATGAATTTAACACACATACACTACCAGTGTGTGTTCTGTTTTTTTCCTGAGTACCCAGTAGTAGAGGATGTGCACCCTGCTTCACTTACGAAGTACAGGTAGTTCAACAATCAGAAAGTTCTTAGTTAAATTCAATATTAATGTATATGGATATATTGAATCCTGAGTTTGTGCAAAGTAAAGGGACTTCTAGAGAAGCCATAAAGAAATTTGTATCTTAGATATCAATGAAATTAATACACTAAAGACTAAAAGAGCCATTTGGCTAGTATTTTCTCTCTTAGAATGAGACTGCTACAAGTGAGGATAGTACTTGATGTGTTATTGTTTGTTGCAAAGTGATTTAATAAAAGTTTCAGTAACTCAGTGCTGCTGTCAGTAATTTTTCGTAAGAAGTTACAGTCTGGAAGACTTTCATGTGTGTGGTCCTGTACCTTAAAAGAAAAAGTCCCAGATGCAAACCACTTTGGTGCTTCAGCTGTATAGTAGTGTGTGATCTTTTTTCCTCTCCCTAGAATGTCCACTTTGATTTGACAGTGGACAAAAATTGCAGCTAGTTCAAAGTCACCTACCATGAAATCCATATGGTGCATGCATCAGGTCCTCAAAGCCAATGACTGTGTTACAGACCTACTACCACCCTACAGTATTTGATTGATACAGCCTTGGATGATAAAACACTTATTTGGATAAATCCACAGTAACCTAAATGCTGAAGTAAGGTATCTTTTTGTAATTGACTTCTAAAATTCCACAAAACTTAATGTTGATAGATATTTTTGCAAGAAACAATTTTTTTTCCTTGTAGGTTCTCTGTTAAGGTGTAGCTTAGGTCTAGGAGTCAAATGTGGAGTTATTTCTACCTTGACATCCATCCTGTTACTTCTTAACACAAAAAAATTTTCAACAGAGCACAGACACTTAAATTACTCCCTAAAACGAGAGGGAGCTAACAGTAAAGCTTTAAGTTGATGTGTTTAAGCTTTGTACCATGGCTATTACAGAATACTTTTAAGGCTGAGAAGTATGTAAAACAAAAAATCCTGATTAACTTATAAAGGAAGTGAGGGAGATCATAATTAGAGATGCCCTTTGATTTTTGGGATCACCCAGGCTGAGATGCTCACAGTCTATGTTTCTGTGGTGATTAGCCTATGTTCAGAGCATGGCTCATCTCAGGTCCAATGGCAGCTCCTACCCAGACACTCTGTCTTCTTCCTCAACATCATTTTTCTTCCCCGTGACAGATATTAGCTGAGCTTAGTCTTCTGGCATGGCCTTACTTAACTTCTCTGCCTCCACATTTTTACTCTTTAAGCAGTCAAGGCCACATGTCAGGGCTGATGGTGCAGAGAATGCCTGGCTGGCCTCCCTCCCGGCTCCCTACCGCTCCAGATCTCTTGTTTGTTCCCCCACCACCCCCCTCTCTACCACAAGCTGGCCTGTTCGCAGCCCATGAACATGCCGATCAATCCATTGTTTGAACAATACGATCTTCTCAGAATCAGCCTCCCTGGGGTTGCAAACACTGAAAAAGGAGTTGGTGGTTTTGCTGTTATCCATATTAGCCTGTATCTCTGCTTGCTGTTAGACCTCTTCTCAATCCCTCCCTGCCTCTGCCCCTGTCCCTTCATCACCCTTATTCACCTCCTTCTCAAGTGGGAGACGGATCACGACTCCTTTCTTCCCATTTGTTCAGGCAGCCATGACGGCAAGAGAGATTCTCGTCTGTGTTATCAGTCTGAGTACTTGAAACGTAGGGTTTGGGGAGCAGTGGTCTTAAGGGTCTTCTTTCCCCCACTAGGAAACAAAGAGTTGAAACTCTTTGCTTGGAATTGGAATCTGAAATGACCGAAGGGCCTGCTTGCTACATATGCACAGGCATAAGTTTAAGAATATACATTTGCGAAGCTGTAGACTGTGCCTAGAGCCAGCTTAAACCCAGGTCTGGGTTTCAGATGGGCCAGAAATTTGATGTTGAAGGCAGGATTTGGTCAGACAGTTTAATACATGTTACTCTTATGTTCAACTGCATCGTGTTAGGAGCAACAGGGAGCCTTGGGTAGTAAATTTTAAGGAGTAATGATATCCACATCAAATTTTAACAAACTGTACAGTGTTTTATTTGTAATCAGGGCAAAATGAATCATCCTCCCCTTCTCTAAATCTTGTTCTACTTTATTCTGCCTCTACTCTATATTTTATTATGAAGAATGAGCAACCTCATTTGAGGTACTAAAAACTTGTATTGAATCATGAAAAGAAAAGAATTTATCATTGCTTGCCAGGATACATTGTTGCTGGGAAACGAGTCACGTACAAATATTTGGTAGTCAGCACATATGAGATAGATGCTGATTTTTATCAGATTGTTTCACAATTCTGTTTCTCCTGGTAGAGAACACTTGTCTATTCATTTCTGTCCTCTTCTGTGCTGAGGATGAGACTTGAAGTTTCCTCCTTTTCCTCAAAGAAAATAATAGATCAGAATGAGGTGAACAGTGTTAGATTAGACCTGTGGGTAGAAGCAAGCTAGGGCAGACTGTTGTGGATTAAAAAAAAGAGAGAATGAGTGAAAAACAGAAAAGAACCAGCACAGGACCAGAAGGGGAAATAGGAAAGTTCTACTGCAATCTCAGGAAAGTAAGAGTTACAAAACACAGACCCAACATCTCCCAGACCCCATATACTGTTTGTTTAATACCAAGTCAGATATTACAGTAATCAGTCACTTTATGATGGTGATAAGTTTTTGGTTTGATTGACCCTAGCTCATTCTTCAAAGGCACTGTGACTGAAAGCATGAGAGGTAAGTAAGAATAGTAGTCTCTTTAGTGTTACCCTGAACTTGAATAGGTCCTATGAAATTATCAGACCATTAGTGGTTTACCATATTCTTTTTTTGTCAACCTCAGTATGTGCTTGCATTTCTCAGCTTGGCAATATCTGTTCTATGAACACTTTTGTATATAATATCATTATAAGTACTTTACATATGGTATTCCTTTGAGTTCACATGCACAAAGAAATTCTCTTGGTATTCCTTTGAGTTCATGTACACAAATAACGCTTTCCTTGAGAGCAAGGTATCCAGGTTCTTGTAATATGTCATCGGAAGAATGTTAAAAAGAAAGCTGAAGAAAACATTTGAGTGGAAAGATGACAAAATCAGTACCAGATGGGTGGTTGTTACAATACCATTCTCCTTTTTTCTCTTGAGGTCTGCAAATGCATTCATGTCATTTGCTTTTGTGTCAACAGACACATATTTCTTAGTTACAAATATCTCTAATGGGAAATTTTGATTTTGAATGCATATTGGTGGAGAGGTTTGAACTGAATTTAATTTGGGGACGAAGTAACATGATTAAGAGAGAAAAAGAACATTCCTGATCCTTGAGATTTTTCAGGTGAACTAAACCAGATTTGCAAATCATATGGGCCTCAGTAATGTGTCTATTCAAGCAAAAATACAACACCAAATATTACTCATTGTTATAGAGATCAAAAAATGTATTCTGCTTTTCATAGGTCATGACTGTCATGTTCCATTTCCTCATGTAAACACTCTTTTTTTTTCAGTTCATTACTACTGAGATTGGTCAGTGTGCTATGCTGGCAATTAAAACCTGGAATCACTGTACCACTCGTTCTCAGTGTTACATTGAAACTCTGTTGTCATTATTTGTCATATATAGCAATTGTCTTCAAAACACAGAAAATAAGGAGACATTTGTTGAATAATGGCAGGAATATTTTTTGTTTGTTCCCTTTTCAAACTGGATGTCATTTTTTAGGTCCCTGGATAATCAAGATCGGTCAAAGGATTGTTTAATAAGAGAGGCAGAGATAAGTGTATTTTTGGTTTGTGTAAGTTCAGATGGCTCATAAGCATCACACAAAGATTTTTATCATCTCATCTCTTCTGTGTGACAGCTGTGTAGGTATTAGTTACATGAACAAAGAATTAAAAAAAAGTGTTGTCAATAATGACAGAGAAATTACAGAGTTACTTGTGGCACAGAGAAGACTTTGTGTTAAAACTTGTTTTTAATTTGGTTTTGTAGACCTTATGTACACTAGCCCATAAACCCAGAGGTCTTGCTTCAGCAAGGGTTTTGGAAATACAGCCCACGTTATACAATTTTAGGAAACTGGAATACATTGTTCATTTTTGGTTTGTCATGGACACTTCATGCGAGAAGTAGTACTGAACTGGACGAGAAATTACTTGTTTGAAAATGTGAAAGCATAAAAAGAACATTTGGAGAGCCAAAAGTACTAAAGAACTGGACAATTATTTTTCAGTATCTTTTATACAATGAGATTCTTCCTGGTATTGGAAAGGGGAATATGAACTTGAAATGGATTATGAAATAATAGATCAATTTTGACATTTGGTACAAGGTTGACAAGGTGTGGTGCATCTACCAGAAAGGTTTCCTAATGCCTTCAAAGCAAATGTTACTGAACTCTGCCTCTGTAGACCTAGCACCTTTCATTGTTCCTGTTAGGTCTGAAGATATCGGAGAGATATAACATTGGAAAATGACATCTGCAAATTACAGCGTACCTGGCAGTTTGTGTATTGATCAGGGATTCCAAGTCCATTCACTCTTCCAGCTGCCATATAGGTTAGGACCCCACAGTGAGACACTGTCAACTTCTGGTCGTTAGCTGTGTGATGAGTGTTCCACACAACTCATCCTGTGGGGAACAGGGAGAAGAAGAAAAGAAGGCAGCAATCACCACTTTTTTTAATCTTACTATCCGCTGCTTCACTCACTTGGTGAATCCTCTTCTCTGGTATGCTTTCACTCTCCTCTGCTTTGCCTGCATAGCAAAACTCCTGGGTAGATGAAGATTGCCTTCGCTCTGATGAGGCCTTCATATGGTCAGGCCCAGCACCATGCTGAAGAGTTTGACCTGGTGTCTGTGCAGTGAATGCTACATTCAAAGGGTGGATGAATTAATGAAGTATCAAATGGCTGGCTCATACACATGGCTGCGTGAAAACAAGCAATCAATGTGGAAGAAGGCTGGGGAAGTCAGTAAGCATGAGTGGCTCCATGTTACATTTCTCATTTGTCTATTGCCATTCTTGTTAATTGAACTATTAACTTAGTATATGAGCAGACATAATGCTATAACTTTATTGTGGTGACAGCAAAAGGCATTTTTAGATGAAGTCTGCAAAACCAGCAACATCCTCTCCACGTTGTTTCAAAGTGAAGCATTCCTGTGTAATTTTAAACTTCAGATACTAGTATTTTGCAGTTAAATTGTGCTTATTCACAACAAAGGCTCTTAACCTTACTTTTCATTGACTTTCCTTTATAGGTACTTTGGAATTACCTCTCTGCTTCATAAAGGAAATTACGTACAGAGGTAAACACCCAGTCAACATGTAAATCCAAAAATCTTTTTTTCTCTTGTTTAGTTTTATGTTGTTTTGGTTTGGTTTATTTAAAAATCATTCTGTAAGTAAAGTAAAAATTGATTATTGAAACAAATTCTTGGAATTAGACTTGGTCAGGAAGTTCTTTGTTCATTCCAAAATGTTTTGTTACTTCCAGACTGTTCTACACCTTACCATGTTAAATCCAAGCCCTTTAGCATTCTCCTATGAAAAAAAGAAGAGTCAGAGAGGCTGCCAAAGACATCTCAAACATTTTTGCCAGTAACCTAACTGAGGAGTGGAGGTTTACAAAGGTGTCAGGACTCCTAGGAGTGAGGTCAGCAGTGGTGGAATGTGGAGCTTGATTGAGGAAGTTTATAAAAGCTGTTGAGTCTTATTACAGGATTCCTTCCACATTCTGCCCTGCCTCATGTCTTCCCAGAACAGCCAGGTGATTAGGGCACTAACCCCTGGTGTTGAAGCCCAAAATTCAATGAATACTTAATACAATTTATACAAAATAGAGCTACTCTAATAGTGGAGATTGAAAATGTTCCATCAAGAGTAATGGATAGCCTTGAGGGCTTACTGGGGAAAGTCTGAAGCTGAAATCTTTGCTCATACTCCAGGGGAACAGAGCCTGAACATGGGTCTTCTGCCTCCAGGAAGATGCTCTTGTCACTGTGCGTCTTGGTTATTCTGATACACATCATATAGTCTTCCTGAACAAAACGTCTGTATGTGCTGCAACATGTATGTTCTCTCCTACATGTTTTGACATCAACGAATTGACATTTTCCAATGAAATTTTAATAATGGAAATCGTGGGCACATTAAAATGGAAGACTGCTCAGGATGGAATACATGGCATCACAAGGTAACTGCAGGGCAGACACGGTATTCTTCTAACATCTGTGTTTTCTACCTTATCTACACATACGTAATGACACAGCTGTCTACCTGTTAACAGTAAGATAGACTGGCATCGCGTGTCTCAACACATATTTCTGTTAAGATGTACCCTTTGCTAAGAAGTCCACTTGCACTTGCTCTAAGTTTTTTATCTCTGCTAATTTTCTTTCCCCTCCCTGAAGTGACCCACTTTTGCTTCTCAGTTTTTTTCCCTGCATTGCCTCTGATGTTATACCGCTGAAAAGCTGAATGTCCTCTTGCTTTCCTTCTCCATCAGGAATGTTCCTGCATTCCAAACCCAAGTCCCTTCCCCTCTTTATGGGGAATCTCTCCTTTTCTGTGTGTTTATAAGAATTCTTAAGTTTGTCTTTTTACTCCTTGTTATAAAGGACCCCAGAATGGAAGTGTGTACTGGCAAAAGTTTGGGTGTTCAAAGCTTTGTCTGTTCTAGCATGTAGGTGATCTTGTTTTTGACTTCATGACATGAAATTTCTACCATCCTAAAATCTGCAGTTCACTGAGCACTTTGTTTTGTAGGAAGATCTTTGCTAAAGGATTAAAAACACCTTGATAGTCTCAGAGTAACTGTTTTCTGGTACCCTCAGCTCTCTTTAACTTACGTACTTCTGATACTTCCCTCTTGCTACCGCAGAAGGGCAGAAATAGAGAATCGTTCTCGTGAACATACTAGAAAACATTGTGGGAGCATCTTTGTATATTTTAACAGCCCAAATTATTTTGTTATTACTGCTGAAAATTTTGTCACTTATGCCATGAAATTGCATGTGGCTCATGTTTTTGCCATGATTGACAGAGGATTCTTGCCTGGAGCCAGCTGTTTGCTTACTGTGTGCCATGGAAAAAGCATTTGAGATGGGCCTTGGCTATCACATTTTCATGTGATGTGCACTCTCATATACATGTGCATATTACACAAAGAACAGAAGAGCTCACAGCAGCCCCAAAAAGGCATCTGTTCTTTATAGTGAGATAAAGAAGCTGCAGAAGGTTTGTTGAAACTTGCTGATGCTTGTTGTCACTTAGCAGGAAGTGTTTAGGAGTTTGTGAAGAACAAAATTACAATTTGTCAAATGTTGCAAACCTCAGAGTGATCGCGTACTATTTGATTTCACTGTTGTTATAAATAGTATTTCACTCTTTGGGATTACAAAATGACCAACTTTCTGTTCAGTGAAATATTAGACTTTTAGTGTTTTTTCTCCTTCATATTTCTGCATAACCTAAAGGGTGAAGTTACCATTGCTTTACTAACCTATAGTATTCTTCTGCCAGCACACAGTGACATATGAAATCCAGACATTATTCAGCCTTCTGCAGGATGAAATGACAAATGCTGCAGTACGATGAGACGATTTTCACATATGGTAGTAGTGTCTTGTATGGTTGCCGCTAGTGCCTCGTCTTCTGGTCCTCCCTGAAGTACTGAGAAGGAAAAATATAATATTGTGAAGCTTGAATCAAAGGACATTTTGGTTAATAGGAATTATTCATTCTCCCAAATCTTTCAGTTTGGGCCTAGCATAGTCTAGATCTATATGTGTCATTGTCATTTGTGGTCCCATGGAGTAAGACAAGTGTTTCTGTTATGGCTACAGCTGCCAATGGAAAATGTCACATAAACACACTGTGAAAGCTGGCAGTACTTTTGACTTTGGGGAAAACATCACACATCTTCAAGCACATTTAGAAAGGAAGCTCTGCAAATAAAGGATGAATGGGTCATTATGTATTTATGGTAAATGTCGAAAAGTCTTTTAAGCAAGTGTTGTTAAGCAACATTTTTATTGTGCTTCTTCACGTGTAGAAAACTAGTGTTTATTTTCTATAGAAATATAAAATCAAATTCACTGAGCTACAGGGATTAAGTAGGAGGTGAATCCCTTTGAGAGCAGAATAAGGAGAAAAAGGTCTTTTCCAGGACTAAACAGATTGATACAGGTTAAAGATGCATTTAAGAGTTGTGAGCTAGGTTTATAGGCATGATAGAAAGACAATGTTGTACCAGACACCTGATCAAGATGTTATTTCTCAGGGATATTGTTATTTACTCCCCTGACACTAATTGAGCAGGCAGAAAAGTCAAGAATTAGACAGCAAATGTGTGCTATGGGCACAAGGCACTGCTAATGAATGATTGCACAGATTTTCTCTTTTCTTGCGTGCTTTATTGAACAAGGGGGGTGACCACAGATGACATTTCAAGTGTTACTGCTGGCAGTTAAGTCAGACCACTTGAGATGCAGATCACTTTCTTCCAAACCTTTGTCTCCGGTTTTGCAAATGGGAATGGATACCAGTGAGGCTTTTAACACCTGGACGGGATGATAAGGCTGCTCAAGCACTCCCCGTGGCATGCAACCTGGAGTGTGCCTTTCACCAGACAGCACTAATGGGAGGGCTGCAATCTTCTAAGTGCTTCTTCTAAAGCCACCCTTGGCTACACTGAATCATTCACCATTGCCCATAAAGACCAGATGTACTTGTTTTGCTTTACTATCAAAATTAATGGGCTGGATGGAACCAAAAGCTGTCCCTGCATTACTGACCAGCTGAGTCTGCCTTAAATTGAACTTTCGTCAGAAATGGAATAAAGGTAATCGAAAGTTTTTCCTTTCCTGAGGCATGGAAAATAGACTTTCAGGACAAAAAGAATGTTTAGAAACCCTTCTGTTCCCTGTTCATCTTCTCCAGAGTTTTCAGATACTTCTGCACTACAAAGTCACTTTGGATGCTGTATGTCAATGAAGTCCACCAGCATTTCTTGGTGCAGTTTATAAGTGGAAAGTGAGAAGAAATGACTCTATGTCACCTTTGTTGCTTTTTGACTGTAGAACTGGCTGAAATATTTTTCCAGAATAGCTCAGGAAAAGTTGTGCGGAGATCTTTGTGAGGAACTACCTGTATTCTGCAGAAAACTGAGCAATGACCAGAGCAGAAATCTGAACTGGAGGGAGAACACACACAAACTTTCTCATCTCTCTTCCTCTGCATGAGCTAGGCAGGCTGGTGGAAGTTCCAACAGAGATTTTAGGTAGTAAAGAAAGACACACATGAAGTAAAAGACATTAAAAAAAAGGGGGAAAAAATATATGTAAGTTTTAGATTTTTATTTAGAATATCTGTCAAAAATTAAAGTATTTCAATTTTCTCCTAATGTCAGACAACGTCCAGATGAACACATGAAGTCAGAACTGTAAGTAGAGGGAATGGTGGGTAAGTATATTTCTGCTTGCAGAAATGAATAGTTGTAAGGATCAGTCTGGGGATTAGTGCCTTGCTGGTGTCAAGATGGGTTGTTAAATACTCTCCATGCAGTATGTCTCTACTGTAAAGAAAGATTTTCCTGCCACTATTAAAGACAACTTTATTCAAGCTGGTATTTCAAGCTTGTTTGTTGTCTTATATTTGGTTTATTCATCTACAGGGATATAGCTCAGTTTTACCCATGTATAACAGCCACAGATACTTACAGGTTCTGATAAACTCAGTCTTTCTAATCCCATTTTCCATGACTGTAGGAATATCCCCTATTAACTTCTCCTTGATATTTCATTAGTTATTTACCTCCAAATAGAGGTATCTGTTTCTCTGTTCAAAGAGCTGGGTTGCTTTTTGTTCCTCAATTTCAAAGATGAAAGAAGGGTTTATCTTATTTTCCAGCGTGTTTGTTTTGTTGTTACTGGGGAAGAAGGTTTGGATTATCTGAAACTTCTGAAATGCACATACCTTTTAAAATTTCTTCTTTTTTTCCTGAAGTAGCTTGTTCATCCAAGGTAGTGAAATTCAGAAATATTCGATAGAACACTCACTCTGAGTACAATATTTTATTTCTTCAAATAAGAATTTTACTTCTTAAAATAAGTATTTTACATATGTTGCACTGGATTTTATGTATGTACAGGGTTTCTGTAAGGCATTAGGCTTGAAGTTCTGTCTGTAACATACTTCTTGGTATCAGCACGTACATTCTCCCAAGAAGCTGTTGAAGTTTATAACAAAAGTGAAAGCAGAAATATGGTTAAAAATTTCAAGCGTCTGTGGAAAAATATCTTGCCTTCAGGCAAGGATGTATGCCATTGAGTCTGAAAGTGTGGTACACTGGAGAGAAAATGAAGGCAAGTAAGCGCCCAGACCTGAGTTATGTCAATATAAACCATTTCTGACTAAACCCTGAATGGTCAACGCTCCCTTGAGCCAATATAAACCATCTAAAAGTTACTGTAAACTTGTCCTTTGGCAATGAGCTAAACTAATATGAGACATATCATGAAAGTTAAGGGATTGGGGCAAAAAGTGAGTCAAGACTGTATGATAGCAGGGATATTTGCAATTTAGAATTCATTTTCCTTTCAGTGTATACTTCTTGAACTGTTCCTGAAATTCAGAGGCTGCCAAAACTTTGCTTTACAGTTGAGCTTGTGCCATGGGAGCCAGATCAAAAGTTATATGGAACTCCAGGAAATTCACAAATCTCAGTGTAATGTGTGCACTTGATTTTCTTCACAACACTAGAAACTGACTTGCTGGAAGAGGAGTAAGGTAACAATTCTAACAATAACACAGGTGATGTGTCTCAGAAAGCCTACACAAATCACTACCCTTTTATTTCTTTCTGATCTGTCTGCTTAATAATGAAGTACAACCAGTAGCTGTTAAGAACCTAATTAGAAACAGGATACATGCATTATGCGGTACTTGTATTTTGAGGATGCTAACAGCTTTTTAGTTTTTAGTGTGTTAGTTTTACTAACTGCATAAGGTTACATGCACTGCATGCAAATTAATACAAGTTTTATGCCTGTATTGGGGTATGTTTGTAAAAACTGAGTGCACTTAAATATGTCATAAAAACTGTACACAGATGTTTCTAGAATCTGTACTTGGAACAACAAAAGCGAAGTATTCAGGTTGTTCAACCTGGCAAATATTAATGAAGTACTTTTAGTAGAAGAGAGGTGCATAGTCTTCATTTCCCTGGTCAAGAATTTTACAGGTTTTGCAGACTTTCCAGGAAGAAGATTGCCCCTATACTAAAGAGTAAATTTTTAAGTTATAAGTAACCAAAATTAGAAGACTTGCATGGAAATAAAGAAGTCTCAGAGTGGGAGTCTTTCTTGCTCACACTGTGTTGTTTATAAAATTAAGTTTTTTATAGTTAATAATTGTATTTTTAATAAATCCTCCGATTTAAAAACCGTGAAGATGCTAATGTGAGTGTTATCTGTTTACTTGTCATAGGTGATGCTATTTTGTCTTGCAAATATGGTTATAAAATACAATTAATTAATATAAGAACAATATATCTGGCTGATTTAGAAACATATTAGACGGGACAACAACCAGTATTGAACTCTCATAAAAAAAGGGAAATTATGTACATCATGAAAAAGGGACTAATGCCTCTTTACCTAAAATAAGTTACAAGCCTTCTTACATTTTACAGTATAGTCTGGTACATCTAAAATACTTTTTCACTGTAGTACTGTATGGTTAATTATTTATTGTGATCCTTTTCCTTTCCTTAGTCCCTGATAGTGCAAGAAGTGTTATTATCTTCTTTTCACAAAATTTGACTTGCTCACGTTCACACCGTCTGTGCTATGTCAAACCTCTACACCTTGGGGTGATGCCTTCAAGGAGTAGACTGTTGTGTGTGGTGGATGGGTTATGAGGTCTCTGCAGTGAGAACACAGAAAATTATTGATTGACAGCCAGGACAGAGGGGGAATATACTTTAATGAAGTGTCTCCATCTTGGAATCAGCTTAGAGGTGGCGACTGCAGTTCTAGTGATAATATGAGGTAGTACGTCCTCAAATAAAGCTTCCTTTGGATGTCCAGCTTTTTTGTTGAGAAGGTAGGACATTATTTAGGAAGATTAGGGGTAGTACATTTTCAAAGGCTGAGACAGATATTGTACCAGGATTAGCTTCAGAATATTCTGACAGTTCAGACTTGGCAGAAGGCAAGAACTGAAACTACTGAAAACCTAATCAATCTTACCAGATAACCTGTTTATTGAAATTTTATCACTGACTACAAAGGCTGTGTACTTGAGGGGCAAAACCCACAAAAACACAAATTTAACAGGATTTATTTATACACTTTCAGACTGGGACTGCCCTTCCTCCGCCTGTGCAGCTCCCGTTAACCTCAGTTCTGCTGTGGACGGAGGGCAGGGCAGTGCCTAAACTTTTACTGTCACTGTGGAGTCACGATGCTGTTAGGTACTGTTCCAGTCAAGGGTCTGTCAGTGTTTCCTATGGAATTTACACCTGGTCTATTAAACACACTCTGCTGCAGGTTGATGTACTGTCTGTCTCCTAAGGAGTCATTACTATCTATCACTTCAATGATCTGCTGATAATGGGGGTGTATCACTTATGTGTGTAATGGATCCGAAAGAAACGGGTCTATTGAAATTGCACGGCATCTGGAAAACGGCAGGGAATCAGTGGGAGTGCCTGTACACTCCCCGAGATCCTTGGGGGCCATTATAACGCGGGAAGAATATTAACAGTCTTCAAATGGGAAAGCCTGCTATAATCTCCTTCATTAATCAAAGGAAAATCAAACATGCCAAATCTGAACACTGCTTCGTCTAGACAATGATAGGTACAATTCAGGTTTTTTTCCGACATCTGATAAAGATTGGTTGATTTCGGCAGGGCCATTCTGGAGCCCTGTGAGCTCAACTGGTGTTTTTCCAGTTGGTTTTTACTCTCAGTCTTTGTCTCAGACTCTTTTCTTTCACATATTACCTATGTTCGTGGGCTGCTTCTATGCATATATGAGAGCTGTGCATAGCACGGCTGAGCTAAGGACAGAGCAACAAACCTTAACTCTGAATTTCCTGGCTCTTCTTAAAGCACTAGTGTTGTTTGAACATCCTTTCCTATTTCATCAGCAGGCAGCAGTAGACATAAATATAAATACGCCTGTCTTTGATAAATTAAAATTGTAACAGGTGTGTGAATCCTTGCCAAGACAGTTACGCGCTGGTCAGTAGGTATTTCTTGCACTTGGAAGTGGTACATTAGAGAACACTCAACTGTTTCACTGCTTTATAAATAGATGGATTTGGCATTTCTGCAATCAACTGCAGAGTGCAAGTAATAAATGGATAAAAGTAGGTATAGATCATGTTTCAGAGTCTTGTAGATGAAATGAATTGATTCCACAACATGTTCATTCCTGTCATTAGGTTTTCCGATCTTTTTTGTTATTTCGGGTTCGATAGGAACAGCAGAGAGAGGAGAGATGTTCTAGTGCTGCGGGTGATAGTCGTAGACCTCAGAGACCCCAGATCAGTTTCCTCTTCTGCCATAGACTTCCTGTGTGACCTTGGGCAAGTTTCTCAGTCTGGTTGACATCCAAAAAAGCACTTAGGAACCTAAAGTGTAACTCAAGCTTAATTTAGGTGTCTTTGTTCAGGGGAGTGCTCCATGAAAGTTCAGCCCGCTTAGGTGCCAGAGAGGACATGGATGCCACATCTTTGCCTAGGAAAGAAAAGACAGACTTAATTTAAATGTGTTCAAAGGCACCACTGTCCTCGGATGGGCTGAGAATAGAAGTAGTCTCATTTGGACCCTATTTAGAAATGATAAATCAGTTATAGCCCTAAAGGGTCTGGTCTGCTGGGTATCCTCTGAGTGTCTGGCGTGTGCAAGGAACGTTGAGCTCAGCACAACATGCGGCAGTTTTGGCAACATCCATACGTATATTTTTCAAGCTTGAAAGAGGAAGGTTGTGTAGTCCACCTTTTGTACATCCTCCCAGTGGATATGATGCTCTGAGAAGTAGGAGGAAATGGCTAGTAGGCTCTTTTCACAATGAGGCATTTAAAATTTACAGCCTCTGACTGCGATCTGCTCTGGGATAAGAGAAGATAAACAATGTCCATGTTGTGGAAGCTGTGTCACTGTGCAGGAAGGACAATCGAGGTTCACAAGAGGAGAAATCACACATGTGGGATAAGACGCATGACAGCAAAGCCTGCGGTTATAAGGCAGAGCTCTTGGTTCTGCTTTCTGCTTCCACAGAAAATGTTTACCCTTTTTACCCAAAGATTGTAACGCGATGTGAAAAAACTGTCCCTGAAGCAAGGTGCTGCTGACTTATTTCGTGTTCACAGCGAAACATCAGAGAGTGGAGTTTGAGCAGGGGGATGGGGAGGTCTCAGTGTCCCCTTATGACGCAGTGGAGAGATAGGAAAGCACCAAAGACAGTCCTCTGCCAGGCATAGCCTTTTGGGCTGTGGTTGCTATGGACTGTTTAATCACAGCTCTTTCTAGTTTCAGTCTCCTTCTGGATGTACTTCTCTCCCTTCCCTCTGAAATGAACTTTGGGCAGTTATCATTCCTGAGTTCGTGTTTGGGCTACATCTATTGCTCATTCTTGTACCAGAGGCCTTGGCTCTTGACTCCCAGGACCACAGAGTTTATTTACTATGTTCTAGCCAAACCTTGTTTTATCTGCTCTCTGCTCTGGTGGGTCATCTTGCACTACGTCCTTCTCCTCTTTTCCCTCACTGTGAGTTTTGTGTTTAAGAAATTTTAAAAAGTCTGAAACATGAGTTGAAACTCTTCAGTTTTAGGAGGGCTTGAAGTCTAGACCTCCTGCTTCCCAGACATGTGTGCTCTAAACATTTATCTGATGCCATCCTGCTGTATCCTCTATTACCTTTAGAAAAATTCCTTTTTCTCTTTCTGAGTATTTGCTTTAAGTATCTTAGTCTAGTCACAGATTTGCAGGTCTCAACTTGCAGAGATACTGAACTCGCAGGTGTCTTTAGGTAGGACAGGTAGGATTTGAGAAAACTTTCAGGTTCAGTGTTTTGTGTTGACTGCTGTGAATCTTATTCTAAAAGCTGGATCTGCTTTTCATTGTATCAAGAACCTGTTTCTGGGAACTCTATGCCAGGGCTGGGTGCTGAGTTACGATTATGTTCCTCTGTCTCTCAGTTTTGGATTGTGAAATGAGGATGGGTTAACCTGCACTAGCTGTACCTGTGTGACTGTGTTTTGACATAGGACAGTACAATTTACTATATGTTTGGATATCAAAGTAACAGGGGCCATGTAAGAAGGAAGAATTTTCCATTGAAATGGAGACAGTTGCATTTAGTTACATTGCAAAATGAAAGCGCTTTCCTTCTCTTTCCAAGTGTTTCTCGGTGTAATATAAGATTGATAGAAATCAGTCAAGGTTCTGGTGTACAGCAAAGTGCCTGTTTGCTACACGAGACTTCCAAGTGGTCTCAGAAGGATGAACTGGTCTGAACAGTTTTTTCAAAAGCTCTTCTTTCTGTCCATGCCATTTTTCAATACCCTTGTCTCACTTACAATACCAGTTTTCTGTCGTGGTGTATCACTTTAGACACATCTACATTGGAGTCATTGCAGCTTATGTGCAGACACTTGCATTAACACTTAACTGGTTGGACTAGACGACCCACAGAGGTCCCTTCCAACCCCTACTACCATTCTGTGACCATTCTGTGAAGTAGCCAGTACGGAGCCTTCAGCCTCTCACAGCATACACAACGCAAACTGACCAGAGCAGAAGCCTCCTCCACTGTTCTATTCCATTATAACTATTTTTACCCTTAACTGGCAGTAAAGGACCTGCAGCAGTATGGGGCTGAGGGTGAGCTTCACCATCTGGGTGCTTATAAGGCTTTCTGACTGCATTTTGCAGGTGACCTTGAACTCCAGTTTGCTATAGCTGCACTTATAACAACCTTACAAGGCATGTTTGGCTATGTCTGCACCAGGCTTAGCCACCGTGGTTGCTTCCGAGTATTACATACCATTTGATGTGGGTCCCTTGTTAAGTGGGCTTTTGGGTGGTCCCTTCCGGACCAAGAGTAAGCAAAAAAAGTAATATTTTTTTTGCCCACACTGAGAATAAAGAGTGCTCTCCAGCTAAAAATTATAAAGCCAAAACACATACACACTTTAATAACACACTTGCTTATAATAGCATAACTTATGCACCCAGATGGACTTTGAAATTAGACTGGACGAAAGATGAGGAAATGTTGTTTGGGGAACAAGCCTGTGCTGGCAAGAATGGCTGACCTTATAGACTTTTTCTTTGTGTGGTGTCCATGAATCATAACTCCAACATGCATGTCTTAAACATCAGTATTTCAGAACTACTTGGCAAAAGTATGACAAAACTAAAATATATTTCATTATGAATATCAGTGGATTATGGTGATTTCAGGATGAAACCATTTGAGAGAACAAAAAATAATTTCCTTATATATTGTATTCTAACCAAAAGACTGTGGTATCCTGTCAAGATATCAAATGCTATTAGTCTTCGGAGAATTTTGGAATGAAGACTGATAGATGTGGAGCATTCTTTCTATTCCCTTTTATTTTCTAAGAGATTCTGTTCTACATGAAAATGTGCATGCAGAATTTACATCTATTCCTGGAGGATCATTTATTTTGATTTGGAGATAAAATAGCCTCAAATCACCATATAAATTTTAGAAACCATATTTCTCATCATTTTGGATCCTTGATTTGTCTGTAATGTTGCAGAAAGTGTGAGAACTATGATTTACTAAACTTATGACTGGATTCCTCTATGCTCCATTAATTCCCACTGTTACGGCTAAAAAACAGTTGGATGCAATGTCTAGAATTTATCTCATCTATATGTAAACAACTGCAGAATCAATATCAGCATCAGTGTAAGATGTTTGTATGTATTTATACTCAACAAAGGGAGAAGTATATTTGCAGGGGGGCCTGGATCATCTGACCAGTTTTAGGCAACCCCCTTAGAACTGCTGAATTGCTGTCTAAAAATTCCCGTTTCTTTCAATGGAGGCTATGAAAGCAGTTCAGGTAACTAGTCACATGCAATACACAAGATCAGATAAGATGCGACAGCTTCTATCCCAACATCTTTGTGCCTTTGCAGGATACTGCAGCTCATAAATCTATGAAGTTGGGAGGGTTTACACGTAAAGTGTCCTCTGAAGCAAGCGAAAAGCCTAACTGATGAGGGTACATGTCATAATGATACCACAAATATAACGCTGTGCCTTAAAACATAGTTTCTTCAGCAGCTTCTTCAGTGATGATCTCATCTTATATTAGAGATGAGATTAACCCTAGCCTTGGAATAGAGATCTGGAGCAGATATTCAACTGGTGTAAACCACGGTAAGCCTTCATTTGAAAGCAGTGGAGTGATGCTACTTACCTTGGCTGAGGGTCTGTTCCATCTGTTGTTGTTTAACTGTAGACAGAATGACATCTCTTTGTTTGACAGCTACCAGAGAGATAATCATAGCAGGCATATCTCTCTCTGGAGATGGATCTGTGCCCGGGTTATCAGTATTCAGATATATCATGAGATTAACTTTGAGCTTGGAAGCTTGGAGTTGTATACTGTAGATTTTTTTTTCCCAGTACTGTACAAGTTGGGATCTTTTTTTCCAAAACTTTTAAAATAGATTAATTTGTTCTGAGGCTAATTTCATCCTTGAACTTTCTGATTCCTGCTTTCAATAATTCACATTTAAAACAAAGTGAATCATTAGCCTGATCTCAGCTGTGTTGAGATATGTTACTTTTTTTAGCAGTGATTGCAATTATTTCTGTTGTGTGGTCACAATGGTTGGGTCCTGTGCTCCAAATTATTGATCCAATTGGACCACATTTCCTCTCTGAGTTTTCAAAAAGGTTTTTTAGTTTTATATTCAGATATTCTACTGCCAGAAAAGCCTTTTCAAGGCTCCTGGTATTTATTTTAAGTGATTCCGAAGCAAGGCAGAATTGCAAACCCTTTCTCTTCCATATCTCTCTCTCTCTTCCTGCAACATTTCATGCTGTTATCCATGGAAGTAACCCTCTTTCAGGGGCCAAAGTTTACTAACTGTGATCATGAGGTGGTTTTTTTCTTTATTTTTTCTTGAGATTCTCCAGGCTGGTTTTTGAGAACTTAAACAGAAGCTGTGGTAGAGGCACCTTCCAGCCCTTCTGAGATCCAAATAAAAAAAAAAATTTATTTCAAGGGTCTTACCTTTCCTCATCTCTTGGGCAAACCTTACTAGTGTTTCTCCATTTCTTCTCCAGCAATCCACCTTGTGCACCATGGGCTTCTCAGATGACCTGATTGAGTCGTGGTCTGTTGAGAGCAATGCCACTCAGACCATTGACTGAGCCTTTTTCCCTACAGGGAGCTACTGGGAAATAACACCAGGTGTAGTGCTTTGGATAACTGGCCTGAACGGTCAGTGTATATCTAAGCTGAGTAAACTCATATGTTTTAGTAGCCCTCGTTTTCACAACACTGATCTCCCTCCCATCACCGTGAATCCATCACAATCAAAAGGTGTAGTTCTGATGACAAGAACTATCACCTGGGAAAGCAGAGAGACATTTGAGATTTTCTCCTGCTCATACAGTACATATGAATTTTTAGTTGGCATGGCACTTCAAAGCCAACTTTACCAACTCTTTTGTTATAAAATATTAAGATAAAGTATTGTGAGGGTAGCAATAATACATGTCATTTTTTTCCCTGTGTTGGTGTTTAATGCAGTTCCATCTTATGCAGGATTACAATAAAAAAATTAGGGCCTAGGGCAGGAAAATTAAGGAGATGTTCAAAATGTTAGGAATCCACGATTTTGTTTATAAAAACCAGAATACTTTTATTTGATATCTAAACTAGGATTATTGAAATGAGTGATTTCAAACACTAACAACTGAAACCTTGTTCATCTGTGGTTCAGCTGGTGCAGGAGTTGATGGTGGTTCCCACAGCTGCAACACTTGGCTTTCTGTTCAGAACCTTCCCATTTGGAAACTGACTTGTCTCAGCATCAGGGTAGATCTGCAGTTCGGGTTTGTCTTGGCAATATGATAAGAAATGAGGTCTCACCCCTTCTGTGACCTCCACAGAAATTTCAAGGAGCAGGCAAGAACTCCTTTTGTTTCTTTCGGCAATATATGGAGATATGGGGTTCTGAGGATATAAGTCTACTTCATCTGACAATGCTTAAAAATGCAATAATTTTTTTCTTCTTTGTGTTGTCATTTTGGTACAATTGCTGGCAGCTAAAGTAACCATATTTCTTCGTATTTTAGATTGTCAGTGCTGTGTTTCTTGATTGATTGTAAAAACTGTGGAAATTTTTAAGGGAATGGATCTAATCACTCCCTGAAACTCAGTTTTCAACTTCATAGAAAAAAAAATCCTAGTGAATTTCTAATTAAAACATAAAAAATAAATTTTCAAAGAACCCTTGTGAAAGGGAAGACACAAGCCTTTTGTCTGTGAAAGGCCTGACACAAAATGGGAAAGTAATGTCGGTCTTGGAAACCAAGGTGAAGGATAGCATTCCTGTGGAAAAGAAGCAACCATTGACATTTCTTTCATTTTCTGTTCCTGACAGACGCTGAGATGCAAACACAGTTGGGGCAAAAACAAACAGATGAGGTCTGAAGAGACAAAATAATTCTACAATGTAATGTAGAGGTAACCAAACCTTAAATAAGCTCTTCTGTCTGCCTTTCCCTGGCACTGTACTGCAGATGTCTGGTCTCTCTGGATATGCCCTTGCTGCAGAACAAGTGTTGTTTGAAAAATGGGCACCATAATAGGCAAGGGGGCCTACTCAGCCCGACCCAACCTCAATTCTGTTGCAGGTCTCCTTCAGCCTCTGTCCCCATGTTTCCAGAACAACTGAGGGGATAATGGAAAAGTTTTAAGCTTGGACTGTTCTGGTCACAGAGTTGGGGTTTAGCCATTAAAGATGGTGTTTGCACCGGTCCTTCTCCCACAAAATGGAGATGGTTGTACTTCTTTGCCTCACAGAGCCTTCGATCAGGGTCTAAAAAATGTCATCACTGACAATAATCAGCAAAGCTTTCAACCCCTAGTATTCATTAAATCGAATCTGATGGTCAAATAGGTAATCAGTCTATTTTTTCTGCTCTAGTCTCAATAGCCATCTTCACTTCAGGGAGAAAAAACGTTATTGAACTTTCTTTAACCTGATGAAAAAATCATGCTCTTTTTCTAAGCAAGAAGGAAACTAAACAAAAGGCTTATCTATTTATTTATAACTTTTCAAATCACAAGACTCTTTTTGGCAATATGGCCAACTGCTATCCTGATACGATTGTAGGAAATATTTATAATTCCATTAAATGAGACTGATTAATCTTGACTTGCCTTTCACCAAAGTTTCTATAGTTAGATGATGGACTTTGGAAGCTAATCATCTTAGAGGAGAGCTGCTAGAGGCTAATTCATAATACATTTTGTATCACTTGTCTGTTGATTTAAATTTTAAGATTGAGTTTTCTCTGCTTTTTTATGCCTTGCAAGAAACATTAGAATTCATGCGGCACGTGTGGAAGAAAAGTCAAGAGGATCAACGTCAAGAGGTGCTTGTTCTTAAACTCATTTGCTTCTCCTTGTTTTGATAGAGAGAAGATGTCACCAGCAGCTGCACCGCCACACTTCTTCACACTGCAGTGGTGGTGGGAAGCCTCCAAGACGGTGTTTGAGTCATGATTTGAGGATGGCTGAAGATTGCCCATAAACCTTCACTTCCTTTCCCTGCATGTGCAAAGCTTGAGCTTTCAAATGCAACGTGCTGTGGCTGAAGCACACTTTTCCAAACCCTGCTTGGCACCTGGGCAGCACTGGAAGTTGTGCACCACTAGACGTGTTTGTCCAGTTGTTCATGTGCTATTTACAACTCAAACACCTGTTTCAGATGGGGACAAGATCTTTTTATATTCACTCCAGGGACCACTCTGTTGCTCGGCTCAGTGGACTGTCTTTCTGACAGGTTGCTTTTGCAAGTATGGCATTTTGATATTGTCATTGTATCATCAATGGCAGATTAAGTCAATTCAGTAGACTTTTAGAAAAGTTTTCTACAACAAGCAGAGAGAATGCTGTGTGATGATTTTTTAGTGATTTGGTTAAGAAAAAATGCAATTGACTTCCCAGTAATGTATAATAAATTATTAAAATGGAGTAGTTACAGGTCCCTTGCAGTCTTTTGAACTACCATGTAGATCTCTGCTATCAAAATGTACAATGCTATACCATTATCTTGTTGGTATAACCTGAGATTTCTCTCTCTCTCTCTCTCTCTCTGTCCAAAATACAGTTAGAAAGTATTTATTTGTACAGCACCTGAATTAGCTCAGTCTTGTGTTTTACATGAATCAAGGATATCAATGATTTTAAACACCATGATTCATGTCTGGACTTTATTTAATGATATTTTAAGATTTCAAGCTTTTCTTTTTCCAGTTTATTTTCTTTTGTTTTCCCATAGGAAAGCTACACAGCATGGTTTCACTAATGCCATATATCTGCTCTCAAATCTAGTTATGGATACAGCAGCTGTATTTTGTTATTAAAAGTATAAAGCAGATATGGAAGAACACTTTTTCAAGTAATCACATTTGATTTTGTTTAGAAATCATAATTTCCCCATTGACTCCATCATCACAAAAAATCCTGAAACAGAAAACTGCTTAAAATCAGTATACTTCATTTTGTCTGAATTTTTAGTCCACCTTTGGGTTCCCCAAAATGTAGAAGCAGCTCTGCTCCTTGACTGCATCAAAGAAACACAGCAGCATTTCTTAATTTTCTGTATATGTCTAAGTTTGGCATACATTTTTGAAGCCCCTCTGCAAATGAGCACTAATTATCATTTATCATCATCCCCGAGAATTCTGTATCATGAGTAATAGCTGATTTAAATTCAGCTGACTGGGTCGATACATCTGGCTCAGGGCACCAAATAATTACCAGGTGATAGTTATTACTGGCCACTGAATGGGTTGTATCAAAGAAAACTAAGAATATAACACCCTGCTCTTTTGCAAATCTTTTGCAGTGCAATGTTCTCTTAGCAAGTCACAACATCATCCTAATTCCTCACAGCTATCCTTCCCATCTTACTTAATACAAATGACATGACAATCAATGTCACAGACTCTTTCTTCGTGGATTATTATTCTAGTTAATGCCACATGTTGCATCCCCAGTGATACCCGAAAGTGATGTCTTGCCATTCTCAACAGATGAAATTTTCCGTGCATGGAAAATATTGACTGTTAATCAGCTAGACAAACCATCTCTTTTTTTTTAATTTTTAAAAAATAAATGAAAAAATTGGAAGAATCAACACACGTCCTAATTATTGTGAGACACGGGTTGGTCGGAAGCAAAAGATAAACACTCATCACTCTTATTTACGCATTTGTTAAAACTGGTTTTGCAGTGGTCTCACTCTTATTAAGAGGTTAAGTTGTACTGGATCTGGACTTTTTGTGCTGTGCATAATTCGTAGTACACGTGATCAGGCAGAACCTTGCAAATTTATACCAGAACAACTGAGGCTGTGCATACCCCTAGAGACAACAGCAGTGTCTGGAAGTTGATAGCTGTGCCGCACGTGACCGAAGCCAGCGTCTACATCCTCTCCAGGGCGTTTTTGCCAGTAGCTGTCAGAGGAGCAGAAACGTGTTTTCCAACCACCATTCCCATCTCTCTGCAGCCACCTGCTAATAGCGTCTTCACTAAATCTGACCTGAGCTACTTTCTGCTTGAATATGAGATCCTCCAAAGTCTTATTTTTTGCTCTACTGCACTGTGTGTAGCATATGAGAGTTAAAGTAGTGGACAGTGCATCTATTAGTTGTAAACCAGGACTGGAACAATACAGTTGTTGTCCTCAGGACAGACTGTATAACACCATCTCTTTTCCAGAGGAAAATAATCAATGAACCTGCTGAGGGGTGGTTCCAGCAGCATAGTGGCACTGGCAGCTTTAAATATACTCATGCTTCCTCGCATTAATTCCTGCGGAGTGACTTGGAAAGATCCAGTGGGTGAAACCACTGCTTTAAGGGAAAGGACATCGCAAATAAAACTGTTATGTTTTTGTAGAAATCAGCTGGAATACGATTAGGAGTTGATTTTGGTGACAAAACTTCATTTTAAGTTGCATCTCATAACGTAGAAGAGTTGATGGTATCTTCAGAAAATGGGAAGATTGAATTTTCTTTTTTTTGTTCCGTTTTTGGACTTCCTATAAGCAGCAAATGATCCCTCTGTCAGAGAGATCTTTCATTGTTTAACACTTTTAAATTTATGGAGTGAGAATGGTGATTTTTTTATACAGAGGACCTTCTGTCCTCCGGAGTGCCAGTGGCAAAAATACAGATGTGTGCAAACGTCGTGCCACTGGTGACTTTCTCTTTCAGGTTTGGTGCCCCAGTTGTGCCTGACACAATTGCATTGTATCTCTAATATCTGCCTTTATAAACTGTGGATGTCAATGTCACGTTCTCAATTCTCGGAGTCTAGGTTACGGGAAAGTTATTTAGGTCCATGTCAGGTTTTTTGGGTAGTTTTGTTGTTGCTGGTTTTTAACCATTTCTTTCAGACTCAGCTCTGCCTTAGTGCATCACTGGGCGTGCAAGGGTGTGGAGGAGGTATGGTGCACACTACAAGAGTTAAAAATCATCAGTGGTTTGGTCAGTTTCCTCCTGTGGAAATCTATAGGTGTCAGGGAGTGAGAGGTCTGTAGAGTATTTGGGACTTGGTCATATTGGTCATGAACAACTGTAATTTCACCTTTTCACTCTAGCTGCTGGCTGGTTCTGTTAATGGCGGACACCTTTCTTTCTGGGCTGTAGATTTTAGACAATGTTCATTGCATAAACTAAGATTTCAGAGGAACTTCCTCTGCATTGAGCTTTCATTTGTGAAGCCCTGCTGTTAAATTAACTGCTGACAATGTCACACAGAATTGGGGTGAAGATTAATGTATTCTACAAGAATTAAATTTTCTCATTTTTCAGACTGGAATACTCATGCAGTACTTAGCACCCCCTTGGCAGAGCCACCCCTGAGTTAAAGGCGTAGCACAGGATGACAGCTTAGTTCTTCTAAAATTCTTTTTATTGCTTTTTTCTTTTTTTTTTTTTTTTTTCTGTTGGATCTTTATATGGTAGATGGCATAGCAATATACCACAAGCTTGGGACCAAAGAGCTTCTCTCTTATTCCGGGAACTCTAAACTCTTTTAAACAATTTCTTGAAATGTTGGTTGGTATCTGCATGAGTTTTCTTTCACATTTCTGCCTTGCTGCTTCTTGTAACTTCCCCTTATGTCACACCCTGTCAGTGTGATGACAGGTCTCAGTGCTCAAAGCATCAACCAACACCTGATACACCCAGATCTGGGAAAATCCCTCAAACAGCAGCTGCAATCCTTGACCTAAACTGAGACTCTCAGAACCAAACCGCAGGGAGCAGGGTACTGGAGGCAGTCTTCTTTCAAGCCATTCACACATCAAACTGTTGTTTATAAGAGGAGGGAGAAGGAAACTTCTTGATTGTATTTTTTCTTTGCCTCCTGATTATCTGTCCTCAAAGTGTATCGTAGACAGCGTTCAGCTTTTGTAATTCACCAGCACTTACATTTGTTAAAATTAAAATTAATGTCCCAAAGATTATACGGTGCACAGATATTTATGGCAGAATAGCAACCAGGAAGATATGGAATCCAGTGAAATATAATATTTAAAACTCTGTAGTGGCTTGTGCACACAAATACACGGAAATTTGTTTCTAAAAATCACAAGATTTGGTAACTGCTCCCAGAATTGTTTACGCATGGGCTTTCAAATGATAGCATATAGGGGTGGCATTCCTTAAAAGTAAAGAAGTGAACAAAATAAACATCCCTTTACTGAACCTGGTCGAAAATGTGACAATTACCATGATATAGCTTTTTCAATTTTTTCCCTAATCATTTAATTTTTAGTTTCGCTTTTCACAGTGTCTAGCTTTTCATAGTAGCTGTAAAAAAAACAGCTTATTTGAACAATGAGTCCCTGTGGCATAGATGAATATACGATACAGACCTTTTTTTTTTTCATCTTTTCGTATAGCTTACAACTGATCATTTATTTCACAGTCTGCATGGAGTCACAGATGCAGAGTCCTTGTAGTGTCTCTAAGTGGCTTGCCAGAGACATCAACATGACCATAATTTAGGAGAAAGACGGAGAGAGAAATGAAAGCGTAGGATAACGGGCAAAATGGCAATGCATCAGTTTATCCTTTTTACTGAACACCACTCTTCCTGCTTCCTGCACAGCTCCTTACTACTTCCTGTTCCATTTCCAGTAACCTCACAATGTCTTGCCTTCATTTTCCATGCCCATCGTAAATTACCGTCCTTCACTTAAGGACTGAAGTGTTTGCTGACTGCAGATGCTTCCTCCAGCCTTGGGGACAAAAAGAGCTGTAGTTTACTAAGGATTGGATTTATATTAGGCCTTGTATTCAAAGGGAAGGACTTTAAAAAATAATAAAATATTGCTCCATGTTATTTGAAAGTGCCTGAAATTTAGTGTGCTTGAAAGAATGTCAAAGTTTTGACGTCAAGCATGTAAAAGACAAAAAATGCCAAAAAGAGGATTTCTGGTCTCACTTTGAGCATTACCATTATGGTACAAGCTTTAGTTGTGCAATTGCCTACCGTCTTTTAAACCAGTGTAATACTCAAAAGAAGTAGTAGGTCATCATCACTCCAGGGACCAAGATACTGGGCAGATATAGGAGTAACTGGTGGGCTTTAAAGGGTGTGTGAAAACAAAGGGAAATCAAGACTGGGCATGTTCCCGATTTGGGAAGGGATTCTTCCGTCCTGCTTACGGGGCCCCTTTTCCTTTTTCCCTAAACCTACCCAGTTTTACTGCCAATTCATTGCTGAGCAAAGTCCAAACCTTCGCTTGCGTATGTATGAATGGAAGCTGTTTTACTGAAGTCAGATTCTGGGATGTGGGGATAAAGGGTTCATGTGAAGGGCATACCCTCCTCTGCCAAATTTAACATTGTTACTCAAAAGTATGAGGCACAGAAGTTTCAGTAAATCATTATCCTGTCTCCTCTGCTGTTCCGTATTATACTTTTTCCATTGTAATTCCTTTCATTTATGTGATGGATTTGTTTCTGTTGTTGTTCCAACTTAATGGCTGCCATTCCTTTTCCTACCTTTTATTAGTCTTTGGTCCCTTTCCTATTTGATCCCACAGACCACCTATTTTTATAGACATTGTGTTAACCTAGGAGATTAAATCAACGGTATATGGAGTGTGGAATTCCCCCGCAAAACCACCACGCTGTTGTGATTTTTTGTGTTGGGCATAAATGCCTTTTCACTTCATCTCCTTCTCTCCTCCCCCCCACCCCCTGCCTTTATGTAAAGGATGCAGAAATAAAATTAAAACTCTCTCAATAAAATCTTTACCTGTCAAATAACACAATTTTAAGCCAGTGTAGCCTGCCAATGCTCTTGATTCCACTCCAAGAGCTGCAAATAAGAGTGGATATCTTCAGTAATGATCTTTTATTATGAGGCTCCTGTCATTCTTCTGAATATATTTTGCAAAAGAAAAGCAAAGAAAGAGCTAACAAGAAAACAGGCTCCCATCATGTTTTTTCGTTCCTTTCTTGGTACTTATGCAAGCAAGGATGTCACTGTAAGGGAAAAGCTCCAAGAGGTCTCAAAAAAGCCATTATTCCTACAACATTTACAAGCCTCCCTCAAGGATAAAATCCAGACCATTGCACAGGTGGGAGCAAAGGTCAGAGGGCTACTGAAACTCTACATTTCAGCAATGTATCACATTGAAAAATAGCACCTGTGTTTCATAATTTTGTGCTGACGTGCTCATTCCATGGTCCAGGGGCCAGGTGCCTTTTACACCCCACCTTAGCTTGTTTTTGATCAGCGAGAATCCTGACCTTCACAGCACATTTGCATTATTGCTGGTAGAGGAACAGACCATTCAGATGAAGGTTTAAATTCTGAAAGTGGAAACGAGTACCTGCCAGTTCTCAGTGCATCATGCTTCCTTGCTGATAATTAGTTGATTTGTTCCTGAACCTGAATAGCCTCAGTGAAACACAAGGCTAAATTTAAGCGTGGAATAGCCTAAAGATTCCAACAAGGCAATGACAAGTGAAGACTAGAGAGAATGTGAATTAATGGAAAAGAACAAGAGGTCAAATCCCACAAATGCAAATTGCTGCATTCTTTATATTTAGATGGACCTAATTTTGTGAATCCTCAATTTGTTCTGAACCCTTTATAGACCGTAAAGTAGGAAATAAGAAGCACAAGACCGCACCGTCTTGTCAGAGAGTTATGTATTTGTATTCTTCCTACTCTTGTCAGACCCGGGTTCATGACTCAGATCCTTGCATGTTAATGCAATATTAATAAAAGTTAAGTATAAAGTTAGTCTTAAGCCCTAATTTTCCACTGCTTAGTCACAGTTTCCATCTCAATTGTATGCTATAGCCAGCAGCTGATTAACAGCATAGGCACTTATTGCGAGGTAGCAGTTCAGAAAAACGAAGCCTAATCCAATTCAGACTGAGACACCTTAAGAATCTAGAATTCAGGCAAAAACTCCATGGGTGCCTACAATCACATTTTGGGGACAGGCTTAGTGTTTTCCATGTTCAGCACGAAGCCAGCTCAGCAACGTATCTCCTTTTGCGATCAGGAGACCAAGTATCCAAATACTAGGCCCCCTCATGAGCTCTGTTGCCTAGTACTGACCGGAACTGTCTAATTATCCTGCACTGATTAGTGTATGGAACTAATCTTTTACACAGTAGCCTGATCGTTGAAAATCTTCCGAGAAGTGAGAGTAGGAGTGCTCAGGCCTGTCTCATACTGAGAAGATTTCAACAGACTGTGAGAGGATGGGTTATATTTTTATTTTAACTCTGTGTCTCTGTTCCCCCAAATGAGACCTCCTGTTAAGCAGGTTTGAGGAAAGGGTTCAAGTGCTTGCCTCTGACCATCTTACAGAAAATCCACATCTCCTTGTCTTTTGGTTGTCTGACCTAAGTGAAGAAGGAAAGCTGTGTTCTGTTGACATCAGTGACCATCATCCCTGTCCCATGTGGCTTCAAAGGACCCAAGACAGGGTTTCATCCCAACCAGCAAAGAGGCAAAATGCAACGTAGAGAAGACAAGCAGAAAGCAGATGTTCTAACAGCAGTCTGGTAGGGTGAGAAAGACAGTGTGGATCCCCAGTCCCATCTCAGAGTCCTTCTCAACAGTGAGATTAGACGAAGATGGTTGATTGGACTGAGCCTACAGTTTGCTATGTGTGATGGTGGAAAGCTCTTTGCCCTCTGCCTGTATCATGAAGACCTGTTGATTCTTGTATGTGTAAATTCCTTGTGTCACATTTGTCATTTAGTGAGGCCAACAAACAAGGCCCATCCCTCCCCAGTATACACATCCAAAAACCCAGGCGAAACACGCTCCTGCAACTCAAGTCTCTCTGCTCCCAGGGCGGCTCAGAAAGGCCCAAAGTTCCCAGGGAGCTGAGTGCCTGCAGCTCCTATCAGCCAAGATGGAGCACCATCTGTCCAGTGCTCTGCGTGGGAATCCTCACCTTTCCCTTCCATTGAAAGGTGTCAGCTGGCTTTTGAAGTGTTCGTATAGACAGCATTAAGGCAGTTAGTGACAGGGAACTGAATTCCTCACCTCCCTTGTCCCAGGACAGCCGCCTGCCTGGACCCAACTGCGTTGTGCTTCCTGTTCTGGTAACTCCAAGGATTTTGTTCTTGGTTGCAGGAGGTCCCAAGAGTAATTGCAGAAAGAGTGGAAAATGTTCTTGCTTTCCTTCTGTCCCAATAGGAAGATGTGTAAGTGAGTAGTTTCACACGTTGAGCACACCCTCAACGGAGACCTAACCTCCACCTGCAGACAGCACTGCTCATGAAACACCTTCTTCTGGGTATTTTGGGGGCTGTGGTTTAGACTCTTATAGGTTGATGTACTGACTCCCTGTCCAAGCCTCTTAATTCTACGTGCTATACAAGCAGAATTCGGGCAACGCTGTTCATTCACGGAGCTGGCTGGCAGATTTCAAGTGCTAGAGATTAAAGTATCACAATGCACAGAAACCTGCCATGTCGCCTGTCCTGAATGCCCTTGTTCAGCACATGAATGTCTTGTATTAGTAGAGATAAACAGTTTGCTTTCCGAATGAGAACTGAAATTCCCTTTGGTGGTTAAATGCCTAAACGTCACATTAAAGGCCTGAATTTTGGAGATCCTGATGTTCCCTCTAAATCCAAGGGATGTGATGCTGATCATTTTTTGTAAAGACTGGAGCATTAAGGCTGAACAACCCCACTGTGAAAATCAGTCCCAGAAGTGGAAGGGAGGGTTCACATTAATTAGATTAAAAAAAAAAAAAAAGAAAAAGAAAACAACTATTTTCTGTATTGTGCTCTTTTGTTTATCTTGGTCTTTATGCAGTATGGTTGACAGGAACGTAAAAAGCTCTGATTTCCTGTTAGTGTTACATGGAGAACTCTTTGCTTTATCCTTGGAGTTCATAGCAATTTATTGTTTTTCTTCTTAGAAATACATATGTGAAATATCCCACAAGGTTAGACCTCATTACTCTGCAACAGGAGGTATATTGTTCGGTGTTTTCTATGTACAGCAAAGTAGACACCCAGTGTTTTACATAGCGTGATTCCATTATAAGCCTGTAAACCACTGTAATCCCAACCCCTACCTTCCTAAAATGCATGCGTGACAATCTAAAACACTTTTGCTGTTTCTATGGTCTCTTTCTGGAGGTGAAATATGTTGAGAAGACACCTTCAGAGAAGGAGTTTTGAGTATCACTTAATATCTTCAAAGGCATCTTGAAGAATTGGTTTTCTTCCAGGGGCTGTGTTGAAGCATATTTTGTTGAAATGGTCTGGAGTTAGCCAGGGGCAAGGGAATAAGGTCTATACATGAGGATAAGACAAGAAAGACTAATTGCACTCCTGGGAAATCCTGGCTTAGATTATTATATTGTCAGAATCATTGATCTGAGTTTTGCTATACCTCTCTTGAGAGGGAAAGAGGAGATTCTCGTGTGTTGTAAGCTAGAGAAGGAATGATACAAAATATTGCTTTCTTTGTATAAAGAACTATGATGGGAATTGGGTACAAAAGACTGTTTGCTTCCAAGCAAAAAAAGGAAAATGTGTTGGAAAAGGAAATGGTATATGTTTTGTTCAGTGCCTGCAGGATTTAATCATAACCCAAAGGTGCCAATTGTATTTATTTTATGGGACTAACATCTGTGTTCTGCAATGTAACTGGGATTTCAGGTTCAACGTGAAAGAGGTCTGTTTATTTTTCCACTGTCGTAGAGTATTCCCCTGTTTGTACTAATGGTCCTTCTATGCATGTGGTCCATATTGTCTAACTCTTGCACTAGATAACTTCATTTGTGCTGTGCTAGTCTCAAACACACCTGCAAAAACCTGTAACAGCTTTTAAAACTGAAGATGTTTCCCTAGCTCCCCGTAGCACAACAGTCACGACTACCTGAGGTACCATCTTGAAAGATAGGGTAATTACAGCTGAATATACAGAGGGAAGGAATGCAGTGGTAGATAAAATATAGCCATTTAAGTACGTGGAGCAATGTGGGCCAAATAGCAGTGGTTAATGTCATTGGCCTCCTGGAATTATGCAGTTGTTTCTACCAGCTCCTTTCGTATTATTTAGACATGTATAGTGTTGTGAGTTATTCCGGTTTATCAAATAAAATAGTTATTTTGTTTGGAGCAAAACCTTCTTGCCCTGGATTTTGTGATTCTTAAAATACCTTGCACTGGACACAAGATGAAAGGCAAATGTGGATTGGATAAAATGGTATGTTTTGGTCTGGGAGAAGATTGCCTAACAGCTGCGTGAAAGGTTAGCTCTAACTGGCAATGCAAAATGCCCAGGACTCATTTTTTTTGGTTGGTAGTTTTCTGGGGTTTTTTTGAGATACTCTTTGTGTGATGGTTTTAATTATGAATGCTAACAGCTCTCTAGGAAAAAATCCCAAAGCATGCAGAACCAGGTCTGTGCCCCATGAATCCTAAAATTCTGAAAATGCCAGTTTCTCTGACCTGATGCTGCTGCTTTGCATCATCCTGACAGCTCAAAGCAGGCTTAGCCAGCCGATTGAGGATTCCATTTTTAAGGCTATAATGACTCTTATGATAACCTGCGCTGGCTGTTGTCTCAGGGTCAGAGTATGACATGTTGACTTTCTGCTAATTCCCTGCCTGCTGGAGTCAAAGGCATTAGATGTAAAACGAGAGGAGCTGAGGCTGTTGTAATTCCCACCAAGTATCACTAATGTAGGGAGAGACGGTTTTTCAATAGTTTCTTTCATTTCTTCCTGTGGTATATGGCAGCTCCTAGGTTTTGGTGTTTTATTCCTCTGTTCTTGAGAGCAAAGAGGTACACTCTGGAGTATAAGCGAGAGAAGAAGACTTCAGGGTCTGCTACGTTGTGATAGTGCACTGCCAGACTGTTGTATGGTCATTTACACCTGTGTGAGTGCCTGAGGTCTTGTACGCAAGTATGAAAACGGGATTCTGATGAGGAAGAGCATTTCAAAAGCACTTATGATTAAGGCTATAAATGATCCCATAATGTGCAAAGCCATGCAGACTGAGGTCTGATACCTCCTTCAAATGAATAAGTGATTCTCGCTTTTTATTCCTCTCAGCACACACATTTGAGATATTTTCAGTAAGGAACAAACACATTCTGCTGAAGAAAACCATCTATTTGCATCCTTGTAATCTTTGCACAGCTGTATATCATGATTTTTGATCTATAGAGCTCTTCTGAAATGGATGAATCTGGAGCGCCTGAAAGTCAGTTGAAGATGTGCAGGCAACGGCTCTGCACAGGCTGCTTCGGTTCATTTCCTGTAATACAGGACTCTGACACGGTTTGCTGATTTGTCATTGTCAAGAAGTGTGCAAGAAGGCCAATAAATACAGCCAGGCTGCTTTTCCAATCTCCAGTGCCATCGGTATTGCCCCTTCCTTCCATCTCATGTTATTAATCAGTTTGCAGGTATGTTTTCATGAAAACAGCTTGTTCCATGGCATGGAGAATAGATAATTTCTCAGCTTTCTGGTTTTATGCAAGTACACATATTCCACGAAGTAGCAGTTTCCCCTTGGTTACTGAACTATTTAAATTATTGTAGCTGAAGGTACAGCAGCCAATTTCCTTTGCTTCTCTTTTTTTTTTTTTTTTCCACTGCACAAGAAAGCAGAATCAACAAGAGTTCAGGGGGTTTTGGGGTGGGCTTTTTTCTACTGTAACTGGTAACCATTGAGGTCAGATCATATTCATGAACCTTGAAAATTCTGTTTGCTAATTGCTTGTGACAAGTAAGCTCAGTAAAAATGAAGGGAGTTGGCTTAAGCTGGAAATTAAGAATACAAGTGTGAAACTAAGCATCTCTTCAGGCAGGTAGCAAGCGAGTCATCTCATAAGACCACTTCTCCGAAGCTTGTAGTAGACACCACTTTATGTTAAAAGAAGTTAACATGGTATGCAAATAGCCTTTGAATGATATTTTTCTTGTGAAATGTCAAAGTTAAATAGATGCCAAACAGAATAAAAATGTCACTATACTATTAAAACTCCAAAGAAGTTCAGGATGAATTGAGTACTGGACATAATTTTGTGTCTATTTTATTCTCACCAGCTTGTCCGTCTTCAGCGAGTATCCTTTTTTAAACAATGGAAAGAAAGAGGGCTACTGGGAAGTGCTTAGAGGTGCCTCCTTTTCCATTGTGCAGAAAATTTGCATCTCTCTAAAGGGCATAGCCATTTGTGCTATTTCCCATTTGTATTTTTAAAAGATGAAGAGGGTCATTCTCGAAAGCCTTTGTTTTCTGTGTGTCACTAAAAAAATAGATATCTTTTTGCCTTCCAGCCTGTTAATTCTGTGACAGATAGCAGCGTTATTTTTAAAGGTAGCCCACCCGGCTCTGCCCCCTTGCGAGAACACCCCGTGTGTGGGTTGGTCAGATGATAACCATGTGGAGCTTTGTGTGGGCCCTTAGTCAAATGGGCGCGAGTATCGTTACTCAAATGAGTATTCATAGCCACTACTCGCTTTATTTTTTTCTAGAGCAGCAACAAAATGGCAGAGACGACAGCTGCCACATCATATACATACACACACTCCTACACAAACTATGCTTTGTACATCAGAAGCAGCATAAATACCATGGCATGTGGCAGTTACCATGGCAACGTGTTTTTTTAATGAATAGCAGATGGAATAGGCATGTAAAACTTACATAAGTTGTTAGTAATTTGTAAGTTACTGCAGACCAGCTACTGCAGTAAACTTTTTGTTTTCACTGATTCTATTTTTTCCACGTACAGTGTTCAGTCACTCCTTTGCTTCCCACTGAGTTTACCCTGATCTGGAATATAGGCTATGGTGGTGCATAATAAATAGCAGCGGCTAATTTCTTTGTGGGTGAGGTTCCATAATACAGACGACACAGGAAATAACATGGTTTAGCACTTTTTTAAAATTTATTTTTACAGAATTATTTTGATGTAGCCTTTAATGGTAAAATTATAAGACATTGCAAAAACACAGCAGTTTTCCTTTCTAGATGCAAACTCCTCCTGGGTGGATAGTGAGCATTAAAAATGGGGAGGACAAGTGAAACTATCTGCAAGAAAATTTGTGTTTTGAGTCACATTCTGACCATGGTTTTTTAGGAGGCAGAATTTAATAATTTACTGATCAACTGATAAAGATAATGGAAAATGCCCCTTACAGTAAAATTTAAATCAGTGGAATGCTGGAAAAAAAGTATTCTTCCTCAAAATATGAGGTGTGAACTCCTTAGGAGATGTGAATAACTGGCCTGATCTTTATAGGCAAGGTCAGACGATGTCAAACACAGAACTGCAGTTAAAATAGAGTTCTCTTCACAGTGCGAGTAGCTCAGCCACTTTCTGCATTTCCCAGACACATCACATAGGACCAAATCAATTATGATTTAGGTTCCTAAATCCTGTTTAAGTGCATGAGAGAAGTTAGGTGCCTACACTTTCCTAAATACTTTTCTGATCTGGACTGTGCATCTTGTAGAAGAGGCAGCTTCATTAATTCAAGTAAGATTGATGTTAGAAAAGGAATAATGGGAGCAAGTTCTTTCCAAAAAGGAAGTGACTTGTCAGTATGTATGTTGTTCAAAGGTAACAACAAATATTCAAAGTACTGATTTCTGAGCAGCCTCTAGAGAGTAAGTTAAGAGACATGTATGGCTAAGATTTTCAGGAAGTTGTAAAAGAGTTTGTGTTCTTGACTTTGGCCAATTATCCTTGGCATTTGGTGGGGTTTGGGTTTGAAAGTCCCTTAGGCTCTTCTAACTCAGTGATTTGTTCCCTGTGGCTTAACATTTCAGGCCGTTTACTGTACTTTCTCCCTTTGTTTGAAAACTTGCTGCTGGTCTTCCTACCAAGGAACAGTCCCTGATGTCAGTGTGGGGTTCAGGAGTGACGAAGGCTACCTCTTTTCTTCATACTGCTCACTGGTTCCTGACAGCTACTCCTGGCGGGACTGTTCCTTTGTTTTCTGGTCAATGCCACCTATCTTCCTTGTTATAAAACAACTCTTGATTTTCCTTCTGCAACCACTTCTCTGACTGCTCAGACATCACAAGACCTTCCCCGTACCAAAAGCTGACTGGCACGGCTGCTTCTCCTGGACCGACTTGCTTATTCTTCCCACTCACAGTAACAACGGTCACAGAAAAGCTCATTGCAAAACATAGTCATCAAAAAATAGTTTTGTAAGAAGAAACCCACAGTGTCTCTGTTGCCTTCTGGTGGAGACATGCTGGATCAGTATCTCCAATGAGCCCCACAGTGCTCAGGAACCCTCTTCATCACTTTTCATATTTTTGTACTCCTAGCAGAGGATTAGGACTAGAAAGAGCAAGGTTATCACAAAAGAGAAAGTAAATAAATCAGGCTCTTCCATTTTTGCTGTTACTGAGAACTCCAAAGTCTTTCTTTTATTCTCCAGGTGTATATTTTCAAAGCAGTAAAATTAAGCACACCATTCCCATGCATTAACCATAACTTAAGATACACAGGTAGATCTATGCTAATTGTTCCTTCTAATGTTCCAAGGGAGTTATAGCTAGGTAAAATGAACACTTGATATAGGTCTCAGAATTCAAAGTCTTAGAAGTTATTTTCACCCACGAAATGGCAGATAAGAGCAATTACTGCAGTCTTCTTCTCTCTTTTACCAAATTAACCCTTCATTCTGTGGGAAGCTAAGTGAGAATTAAATGTTCCATCTTCATGACGGTTGCATGTATTTTTAAATTTACATTTTATTAACAGAGTAATTGTGGACTTAAATTTTGTTTAAATGGTATGCTTCATATAACTGCTAAGTAGCTGTTATACAATTGTAGAGAAAGCTTTGCAAGACATTGAGACACTAATGGCTTTTCAACCTCAACAAGACACCGAATATAAAAAGACGTGAGAGCCTTGTAATTAAAACAATCTTCTCAGTGAACTGTTGATATAGAAAACAGTCTGCTCTCCTTTACATTTTCCATATTAATTGACTGAAAAATCATGAACAGTACGTTTTGTGAAGGTGCACTCTGGTAGTTTTTATGTTATTGAGAGCACTTTAACTCACAGTGCTACCGTGAATTTGCATTCAATATTGCAATTTATCAGTACCAGTGTGAACTACAAGTGTACTGTTAGATATCTCTATCACTAATGCAAGCATCCTTCCAGAACATCTTCAGTAACCCAAAAGCTCTCACCAGAAAAGGGCACTTTGGGAATCTGATGCCCCAAAGGTCTTGAAGGCGGCAGCTGGAAGCAGGATGAGCAGCTCTGGGAGCCAATATGGTCTGGTTTCCAGTGGATTTCTGTGTAGCAGATAGAGATCCCAGTCTTTAACGCACTATAAGCTCTTTCCTGAGCTGGAGCATTCAGAGTAGCTGCCTTCACTGTGCATTTTCCAGTATCTCTCCAGCTGGGACTGCATCCTTGCTGGAGTGAGAGCAGTGAAGAGGGAGAAGGAAATCAACTCCCTTGCTCCTCTATTCCCATGAAACTTTTTAAGCTTGGTACCATATATCTTATTTAGGGTTTGACTGAATCTATCCTGTTTACTCAGGAGACGACATCATCCGTTAAGATTTTCCGTTCTATACCAGCACAAGGAATCAACATGCACTTGTTGCAGGGCATGGTTAGCCTACAGCTGTGGCTTCCAGGAGTGGCGGGTTTGGGAGCAGACCATGTGACCGTCCTCTGAAAATCCGAAATCGGCAATGTAAAACACCATGAAAACACAAACCAGAAATTAGAGCAGAGGTCAGACCATTGGCAAGTCCCCTCTTGACAATGCAATACTTGTGACGAAGAAGTATGATAAGAGGAAGGTGGAGAATAAATGGAAGATACCTTGCTTGTGATATATAATTGGGTTCAAATAGGTCATGTTGCACAAGTGAACTTCAGTTAGTATTAAAATCAAAGCTTTCCAAATCTATTAAAGAAATTGCAGCACAAGCAGTCAAATCTTTACATGTTTCCTTGCGTGAGGACATGTACACGCTGTCTTCGTATCGACCAATTAACAGCACAACTCTCATCTAAAATTAAATAAAGGCTAAATTTTAAACTAGTTCACTCATAGAAAGATCTTTAGACCTTTGCTGAATGTGAATCACAGTCCAGTTGTCGCCGTTAAAAAATTTCAGCAACATTTTTACAGCACCAGTCTGAAAAAATGTTGTCTGAGACTACTGATATCAACAGGGTCTTTTCTGTACATTTATTTTGCACCGTGTTCCTCCTCTCCTTCTCAAGAAATGTGGAAAATCTCCGTGAATAATTTCAGGTTAAAACTGTTCCCTATCATACTCTTCTTCCATGTACTTGCCGACATGCCAATAATCAGCATGCTATTTACTCCCTGATTATACCAGTTGCAAGCTGGGCACTCTTCATATGTTGTGCAGTGTGGTGCATCAGCGGTACTTGGTAACTAGTAATTGATAGTGTCACCGAAATGATAGTGGATTTTCTTCACGCGCATACTTATCAAAGATTCTTTGTATCCACAGATGAATAGTCTCCTAGAAATGAAATAAAACCTGCCTGCTGCATGACTTACGAGGCATTCTGCCATCTCAGTAGGATCTCTGACTCTCAAAATGCTTGCAGTGTCTAATAATTAGATTTGGATAATTCTTTCTCTTCCAGGCATCACGCTTTATTTTAGCAAGTATTTCCCTCCACAGTAGTGCTGTTGAAATTTTGAATTAAGAGACATACAGAAAGAGAATGTGTGTGTGTTTGGGGCAGGGGAGAAACCCCTAAAAATGCTCCTTGGAGTGGGGATTCTGCCTGGGAAGAAAGAAGTGTTACTAACTTCTCGGTTCTTGATGTACGGTTGCAAAAGGAAATTAGCTCATTTGTAATTTCAGGCAGTCCCCCCATCCCAACACACACACACCATTAATAATGAGTTGAGAGAAAAGAGATCCAGAGTGCACGCCTGCTCAAATAGAACGTGTACTTAATAGTCCTGTTCATACAAGGCTCCCCAAACCTGCAAGCGACACCTCCGGGGACACAGCAACCAGAGCTCTGTGGCTCAAGGATGCCATCAACTCCACGCATTCCACAAAATCCTTCCTGAAAAGAATAAATTAGGCTAGAAAGCCACTACGTGATTAGAGAAGACAATGTGATCTTGCTTAGAAAGTGGCAGAATGCGATTACTGACTGTGAACGCTCCTCTGCCTTGCGGGTTCCAGCAAATCCTGGTGAAACCATTCATATTTCCACGTGCACAGGTGTTACAGTTGTGGGTGCAAAGTCTCCTCAAACCAAACCTGCAAAGGTAGACAGGTCTAACATCCATCAGCATTTGATTAAATGAGTTTCACGAGATCAGGTGTCAGCTGGTGGAAACGGGCAACGAAACGGGGCAACAAAATGCTGCCTTCAGCTGTGGTGTGGGACTTGGGCTTTGGGGGTTTGTTTTGAGGTGGTGAGATATTCTGTGCATATGTCATTGAGAATATCTCACTTGTTCTGTTGTTATGATAGAACGGTATTTTAGTGTATTTAGCAACTTTTTTTTTTTTTTTTTCAGTAAGAGTGCTAGATTTCTAAGTAGCAAGTGTTTGGTATTAAATTAGAGGATATCAAACACCTTGGGCCCTCTAACACAGGTAACCCTCCATACTTCTCAAATTCTGCCAAATGTGGTGTACATAAGGAAGTCTTTTATTGACTAAAATCAGCCTTTTTATTGCTGTCACAGAAGCTGCCATCTTGGCTGTGGTTTTTTTTCACGCTGTACGAACCTGAAAGGCTATAAGCTTAAACTAGTTCACAGGGGCAGACAACCTAGGCAAGACAGTGAACATCCACTGGGAGTCCTGAAAAACAGGTTTACAATGACCAGGATAAAACTGCAGACACCATCAATCTTTACACTTTAAGACAGAGATTGGTCGCCAGCTGGGGTCAGAAAGAAATTAATAACCATTACTATCAGGGCTTAGCATTATATAGCTTGATGCACTCTGGGTGCTTTATTCTCTTACCCAGAACAGACAATAGCTTTTCTATATGGATTCCTGTTATGACATTGCACCTTCTCTTTGTATTTGGAAAAAAAACAGGGAAAAAATGTGGAAGATGTCTTACAGGAAGTGAAAGAAAGCAAAAAATTATTGACAGGAGCACATGCAGTCAACCTGAACTCCTCATTTTTTTTAATACTCTTTCACTTAATGCAGACAGCTTTTCTCTTACCGTTCAGTTGTATATATGAATACTCTTAATAGTTCAGGAAAAAAGAAAACTAGCTTAATCAAGTCCACTGGTAAATCTACATATAACAGCCATCCAAAATAAACACATAAATAGGCACATGAACCTACGCTTTGGACAAATCACAAACGTGTTAAAATAAATAAGAATTATAATGAAACCAAAAATATACACCACTGCATTAGAAGCGAGCTCTATTCTTATGATCTTAAAATATCCCTCTAATTTGAACCATAATGCCCTTAATACACAAAGAAATCTGACTCCAGCAGATGTGTTAAATTCAAGTAATGAAAAGAAGCCCCTTTGTGGATTCGCCCTTCACTGGGACTGGATTTCTCCACCCCATCCCAACAATTGATGCGAGTTTCAGCCATAACCAGCTCAAAGCAAAAAGTGAAAGCCAGCCAGTGCTTGAAGCCAATCATCTGAACAATAGACAGCATGCCACCATATGGGACAGCTCTCGAACATCCTGTTCTTACAGACTCAGCATGAAAGCCACAAGAAAACCAATGACTGGAGAGTGTGACTGTTCCCGCAAAGAAAAAGTAAATGTCGATAAACAAGGGTTCCTTCTGCGGTGTGTCAAACAGCGATCCACCTGGAAGTGTTAGAAAGGCTGACAGCGGGTTGCTCTCCCCACGACGTATTAACCTTCGCTGTGCCAAAGGCTTTCCCTCTAGATTTTGAGAAGGCAGACTCATATCAATCACCAGGCCAACCTTTAAACCAGTCAACATACTGTGACCTGTTTTAAATACTAATGAGATCTTGTGACTTGCAAAGCAGTTTGGTCATGGGGTATGAGGGGAGGGGAGAGCAGATGACAGGCGACTGCCCTTTCATCTGCACTGCTTTGCCCCCATGCAAAGCACCTGTGGGTAGCAGAGACACGGCGAAAGCCATTGCCACATGCATGGCACCACAGAAACACACCTCTGCAAAGGTCTGGTGTGCCTGGCTCTGAATATGACTGTCTGCCTGGCTCTGTTTTCAGAAAGGTCAAATTTACCTTTTCTAAGAAAAACCCGCCCTTGCAATTCCATCAGACTTTGTGTTTGACACTGGGAAAAGGCGCGGGGCCGTTCTCTGAACAAAGCACCTTAAAACGTTCAGATAATGGGAACTAAAGATGGTGTTAACAACTTTCAGAAGATCAATAAATTCACTTCAGGCATTTGAAATTACACAGAACTAAAAATATAAAGCACAGTGCTGCGCCTCAACCTGTGCAGAGTGAGTCACGTCCTCTCAGCAGTGTCGTAAAGTGGTGTGGGGTCCCTCAAGATGAGTGAACTTCTTGTGCTTTAAAAGGTCCCGGCTTCACGTGAGCCAAGATAACACCATCCAGACTGCTGAAACGACATCTTTTTTCCCTAACCAGCCCCAGGGTCCTGCTTCTCTGACCACAGATGGAGACAAGGTCCGGGAGACCGGTGTCCTCTGTGGGACTGGTGTCCATAGGACTTGTCTCCTTCTCTGGGAGGTTGAGAGGGGAGTGAAAGGCAGCTCAGAGCAAACAGTAACTCACCTCCAATTGTCTTCATTAAATATTGTGCATCTCTGTATGTAGTCATCACCCATGGACTGCGTGGCTATCTTGTCCTGCTCTGCCGTCTGCATGAGCAGCAGGACCAGTGCTCTTAGAGGAGGAGTCACTGCTTTTGGGTGGAAGGGAGGGCTTTTGTAATGCTGCATGTGTTTTTGTAACTCTACATGTGTTTGGACTCTTAGAAATTTCACACAACCATCTCCCTCAGTGTGAAGACTGTAATGTTATTACCCCAAGCTCCTTTACGTTCTGTAGTCTATGGGTATCACTGCTGGTTTCTTCTTCCAACGAACAGCCTCATGTCTTCACCAGTGAAGTCTACTGTTTCTCCTGAAGGCTGGCGTATCAGCAATGATTACTGAGACCTGCGTGGTCTGCAGGAGGTCAACAGCAGTAGCCTGAAAGTGCACTTTTAACCACTTTCCACTTTTGGCTCAGTGGTTTAATAGTGTTACTTGGCCACTTCAAAGTGGCATTCTGGAAATGTCAGGATGAACTCTATTGCCATTTTTCAGTTCCTGAGCAATTTCTATGATTAATAATATTTTGGGGACTGGGGCGAAGGATGCAAAGTAACAAATTGTAGGGTGCATGTGATCAGTCTGGCTTTAAAGTTAGTTCTTCTTGCATTTCTGAAGTTGAAAATCTTAATTTCTGGACCAAAACAATGTCTCTTTTATGCTTTTAAAGGTGTAAAGCTATATCTTTTGCTAAACACTTCATCTTACTTCTCACTTAAGTAAATAAAGTCATTAAGGAGGCTAACCAAACTCCCTGTCATTGGCCAGTAAAACTACCATACATATGTAAAATAATACATGTATACATACATATATATATTTATGTATGCACTTGTATATGTATGTATTATATATGTATATGTTATATCTGTGTATGATTTATGTATGCATATAGGTATATAAATACATACATACACAAACCAACACAGAAGAATGTCTATGTGTCACTGCATGTGTTTATGTGTATGTGTACTTGTTCAAATGAACATGTTATACACACACAAAGTTATACACACTAAGTTCCCACTCTGCACTGTGATACAGTGCAGTGATGTATCATTTAAGCAGAGACTCTTGATAGCATTATTCCTACAGTGGATAAAATATGCTCCTCAACTTCTGGAGTGTTTCAGTTGGAACAAGACACAGCATATGCTCTGCTTCATGACTATTTCTGTTGGTTTGTGTAGAAGAGGTAAGCACTGCCGTGTCTCTCTGGCTTTGTGGGGCAGTGCCAAATAAAGAGTAATAATTATTATTCAGGAGCTGTAATGACTGCGGTTGATGATGATCCCTTCTACTGAGGTTGGAAGTCTCTTTGGGACTTTCTGCATGCATAAAATATTTATTTCTGTGCCAAAGTGTGTGAAATCAGTAAGTGTTAGTTCCATTCTGTGAGGCTGGTATAAGATCTTTAAAAAGTGGCAACTTGCCATGAGAAAATGTGGCAGGCAGTAAAAAGAGATTTAGCAAAGGCCAGTTACGAAGGGAGCAGGGCGCAAAAAACACTGACAAAAGCTGGTGCAGAGGGTACCCAGGGAGGCTGTTGGACCCAACGAGGTAGTTGCTGCAGCCAGCTCTGGTTTTGGGAACAGAGCCGTGCCTGAAGTGACGGGTTGGTGGGCACCTTTGTTTTCCTTCTTGGTGTCCCTCCCTGTCGATCAGCATCTGTGGGCAAGACAGTGATGAGTGCTATCTACCGCTCTGAAAAAGAAGACTCGGGCAAGGCAGCGAGTGAGGGAAAGAAGCCGCCTTGCAAAACAGCCGTGTGTTTCGGTGCCTGCTTCTGCTTCTGCAGGGCTGTCAGAGGATTGTTTGTGCAGCTTGTGTATCAGGCATGAGCAGTCGGCTCTGAAGATAAAATGCCATGCGCATGAGGTCACTTACTGAAAGGGAGTGTTGCAATAACTGTCTGCAACCCTCTGTAGAAAGAGGTTTTTGAAGGGAGCCCACAGTTCATGGGCAGCTGGGGATCAAATCTCCGCCTCCTCCGCAAAACGGCAGACATAAGGTCAGAAACTCCGGAAATGTAGAGAGACATTTACACCACTTTAAATCTCTCCAGGTTCTGTTGTGAGATAGAAATTGCTAGAAACTGGGCTACCTCATTATATAGCCAATGCTTCTGGCTTGGGTAAGATAGGTTATTTAATATGTAGCATAAACATCTTTTTCACCAAAAAAAAAAGTAAAAATCTGGTTATGCAAGATGCTTATAGCTTTCTTAAGATTGCAGTAGAAGAAATAGCTTGAGAACTGGCTTGGACTTGGTCTGTTTTAGGGTCACACAAATGCAGGGGTGAAGGCTTCACCCCGTTCCAGGTGCCTGTGGTCGTAGGGAACTGATATGGCTGTTTGCTCCTCAACTTGGACCCTGCAAAACGATGCAAGATTGCCTCAGTTGGAGGGCTGCGTATGTCGCGCCTCTCTTTACCTCCTAGCACATGTGAGGTAGCTTAAGGGTCCCCTAAGCTGTCCTTAGCACTCGGTGACACCAGTAGATCTGCGTCGTGGGGAGAGTTAACAGAGGCTGAATCATGGCGGTGCCTCCTTCCAAGTCTAGTTCACCAGCACAGTTGTGCTGGAACACCAGTCTCTGTGAGGCTCCTTGTTTTGCTTTTTTTCAAAAACCAGGCCAGTTAGCTTGGAAGACCCACAGGCGATGGTCAGCCAAATGATTTCTCCTAAAGCAGATTCTCTCATAAGAGCTGCATCAATGACAGAGCTGTGTTCATACCAACAACTCACAGGGGTGCAGGCATCCCTTTGGCTACCACAAACCACTACAAATCCTGTTGGTCTCATCTCTCATCCCTGTTGTTTTGGGGTTTTTTTCCCATCTAATCCTGTTGCCTGTAGCTTGCACTTGGTAAACTGTGCCTCTGCCTTCAGTCTGTTTTGTCATAGAGGAGAATTATGAAGCTTTAATTCTTTGGAAGAGAAGAAGGTTTTCCACACGTCCATTTAAAATATCAGTCACATAAATGTCTCTGGTATTAGAGAAATGGAAGATTTCTGTATAGGACTAAATAAAAAAGATTTGGATTAATATTACAGCCAGCCAGAGAAGAATGTCATTTAGCTGACTGAGAAAAGACACTAGAGAGATGCTTGAAATAGAGGGGAAAAATACCCTAAAGTCTGAAAACCCACATATTTTTCTTATTTGAAAGAGTAGTTCCAGACTACTGAGGCACCCCTTTAGCCATACCGTTCGCGCTAGGATTTCTAGAGAAACTGCCAGGTTTCAGTTCTCATGCCTACAATAAGCTCCTGACACTGACAAACCACGCAGAGCGAGGCCACAAGGTTTGTGAGCCCTGAGCCCAAACAGGAAAGTCAGGGAAAAGCCAGACTGCGGTTTCAAAATGAAAGCCTTTTGTTGATTATCTTTCCAGCAAGCCGTTCTCTCTTCAAATAATTTTGTCTGAGTGCAAACATCTAATTTTTTTTCCTCCTTAGTTTAATTAGTGTTGGTGGAGAGAAGTGTGCGGGGCTGAAGCTACAGGGTGGAAAGAATGCAGATAAGTGTCTTCGATCGGTCTCCACAGCTCTGCTTTAGACCGAAAGACAGTTGGGTCTTTCTCTCGAGCTATCAGTTCAGAAGGACGTTACATGAGCACGGCAGCGCCAGCTTTCCCAAACAGGGAGCCAAGCTGCACCGATTCGTCCCACAAAGCTACAAGGCAATCAACAAAATAATGTTTTTGCACTTGAGAATGTGTGACTTGATTGATAATATCTTATTTTACATGACTTTTAAACAAAACCACCAGAAAGATATGGAGACTTTTTAGGATCAGTGGGAGAATGAAAAGCTGAATGAAGAAAATTGTGCTGCACATCATCTTGTCTTATTACTGTTAACGCCAGCAGTCATAATCAAGAGTTTATTGTACAGGGCAATCTGGATGATTAGAAACTGGATTCAAGTTCATAAAAAACATCTTGACATAAAAATCTTTTTTTTTTCACCAATAACACCAGGAGGCAAATTCACTCCCTCCCTCTGCAACCTCTTGTAATTCAGTGGAATTATACCAGAGATAATTTTAGCCAAGTATGGTCAGGATTCTTTTAAAATCATATTTCATATAAATGTACATTTGCAGAAGTACATTGTCACGATGAAAGGTACTGATATTGTAAATTTAGATTGTTCATTGGTCTGCCATTTGTATATTCGAAACTTTGAAGAAACGGAAATCAAACAGGCCAAAGAACAGTGCAACTATAGTGACCAGTCAGATTATTTTCTTCTAACATCTTCTACAATTACAGAAGAAACTCACTTTCCTGTAGCCACTGCTCCGAGCTTTGTTGGGATGACCACATCAGATCAAAATTAATAAATAGGAAGATATTTGTAGAAATTTGGTCATGAAGTGTATCATACCTATTTCTACAGACAAGATCAAGACACATTGGAGGAGTCGCCCAGGAATTTTTTAGCGTCGTTTCACTCAAGAAGATTCTTACATAGCCTTTGTTCCTGCGGATTATTTTTTTCTTCTTTCCCTGGGCCATTTTTTCCTGCTTAATCTTATAAAACACTTTCTGTCCCTGCTCTGTTGTACTCTTTTCCTGTCAAGATGATGGTCCCTGCCCAGCTGAACCCCTCACTCTTGGGTGCTGTTTTTTCCCACCTTAAAAGTCAAAGGCTTCTTTACTACTCCCTAAACTGTTTTCTGCTCTGGGCTAAGGCGGTGGGTCATTTCTCAGGCTGCCTAGTGCTTCAGCCTACTGAGTTTGTCACTGCTACCAGTCAGCTTGATTTTTTTCCCCTCTAGTGACTCTGGTGGCTGAATGTTAGTTAAGATCAGACCATGATGAGTTTACCACTAGACAGTTTTGCGGGAATAGTGCTGCTGCTCTTCCCTGGCTTAGTCAAACAGCAAAGAATGAGGGGAAGGACTTAGTGAACAGTGTTCACACCAAAAGAGAAGCCCCAAGGAGCGAGGTTTGAATGCAAACATGTGTCTCTGTTTCATGGGTCAATAATGTTGTGTGGCACGATACAGACATACCATGTGGTTATCCAAGACTTTGTGCTATATATATTGCTGTATTAAAAGAGTTTCATTCTTTGAAAATGCAGTCATGTCTAGGGTGGTACATGGATGCTCTGTAACAATGAATAGAAACTCGGTGTGACAAGACAGGAAAAGAACAATAGGTTGAAAAATATATTTAGAGTGCAACTTGATAATATTGAAAAAGATGTCCACATACTCTTCTAGACCTCCAGTTTAGGCATCATGTGGGATTTACACAAGCTTGAAGTCCCTCTCAAATTAAATGGCCGGGCCTGTGACACAACAAAGATCACTCTGTGGCACTGTCACAGAGCCACATCGTATTTATTTCTGCGCTGAAACCTTCGCTTTAGGAACAGTAGTTGCAGACACCACAGATGGAGGTTTGAATGTGGTGTGATACAGCACATCAGGAACTAGTTAAGGTAACTGTTTTGCAATCTGCAGTTTACTCCTGTGAAAAGGTCCCATGGCACTTCATCCAAGGGTAGGGGTGTTAGCCCCTGCGTGCTGGATTCATTCCAAGTTCTGCTGTGTGCATCTGGATCATCTCTGTAGCTTCAAGCGGATATACTGTTCTCCCCTTCACATCCTCAAAGGTTGTGTATTGTTCCTGGCAATAAGAAGCTGGTATGAGCACCCCAACCAGAGATTATTTCAATTTAAGAAATAACGGTATTTCTACCAATAAGCTGCAGAGGTTGTATTTCCCAGTGGAAATAGGTATGCTTTATACAACAGATGTAATACTCTGCCTCTTTTGCACTTTTTAACTATCAGTTTATTAGCAAAAAAAATCAGCCATCCTAAACCTCCAACCAGTTTCAAAATAATTTCATTTAAAAAAACCAAACAAGAATTATTTCTTTTTTTCTACCTGAAGAAGCAATGCAATATTGCTTTATCTAGCTGATAAACTCTTCAAACAGTGCAATAAAGAGGTGTGCTAGAACATGTGCAATTCAGTGTTTTCGCTGAAGAGTTCATCTGGCCCACAGAACTACCGTAAGGCAGGAAGTTAACTTATACGAGGAGCAGCCCTCAGGCTGCTGCTCTCCTTCAGAGATAAAGCTGACCATGGACCAGGGATGGTATTTGCAACAGATGACACTTATGGCACAACTGAGATCATAAATGTTCCTGTTGAGAAACTGTGCACTGAATGCCACAGGACGTCATCAGAACCAGGCAATGTAGCCCGTGTATACCCAGGCTTTTAAAATTCTTCATCTATTGTCAAAATGTAAAGCTTCTGTGCAGCTAAGTGCACTAATTAGGTATTATGATGAATAAGAAGAAAGAGAGATGAAGTAGCACAATGCTTGTGTTCAGGATGTTGCTGGGTACTACAGAGTTTCTAGAAAGCTAAAAGTGCTAAGAAAATCTCAGAAACACCAAAGGCTTTACTTAGGCCCAAAAAGTATATAATAATTCTCCTTATTTTAAGAGTTACAGTGACTGTAATATGCTCAAAGGAGAAATTACAGAGTCAGAAAGTAGTGTACAAATCCTAATAAGCAAACAAAATTCCCCTACAGTTTATTTCTTCTTCTCTCTCTTAAACTGGTTATCTTACACCAGAGAGGATGGCACAGAAACAAGAGGATGGTGGGAGAGGGGAAAAATAGGAGAGGCCTTAAAATGAGTTTTATCAGCCTTAGCAACCTAGCCAGGAGAATGGGAACATATGCTGGTGCACGCATTGCTGCTAAGCAGTGCCCTGCCACAGATGCTCACACTAGGATCCCGTTATTCACTGTTTTATGGCAAAGACACGGAAACTCCAAGCCTTGCTCTCATTTGCAAGACAAAAACCACTTCCATACATCAGGCTTTAATGACTCTTTAGGTCTTCTTGCCTCTGCCAGGTGCAAATGACTTTTCGTGTAGGACAGCAGCACACTTCCCTCTCTGCCTTGTGGTTTTCTAGGGGGTTTGAAATGTGTTTTCCCCTTCTGGAGGGCCCAGTGACTTATTCCTCTTTTCAGCAGCACCACGCTGGTTCTGGGATGTGTTCTGTGGGGTTTCGGTTTGAGCACAGTCTGTTTCTAAGACTGTTAGTGCTGCAGCGTGTCAGGAGCTGCTCCGTGCTTTCTGATTTCAGAGACAAGGCCTGAAGATGAATGAGGCTATAAGAAAGCTTTGCTAACTGCTTCTGGAGCTCTATCACCCCTGCATTTAGCAGGGTAACATATCCTTCCTTCCAGTGTCAGCCGTTATATTTCAGCCTAACTCCGCAGAAGCCACCCAACAGATACAACACGCTGAACCAATGAAGCTGTTTGCGTGAGTGCATTAGGCGGGCTGACATTTAATGAAAAGTTTTTAAAGGGTTTGCCCATTTAATAACCACACTTTTCTTTGGAGAACGTTAAGCCCTCTATTGTTCTGTTGAGCACTTACTCTTGGTTTAACACAATGGACAGGTGAACGTCTTACACAGGAGGGAGGCTCCTATTTCTGTTTAGGATCCACAGCTCTGGAGTTAGACGTGAATTCCTTCCAAAAAATGAGCAGGAGTTAGTCTTTTCAAAAAGCGGTTGCAGCAGCTCTGTGTGCAGTATCTACCTATGCTATAAGAAGACCAGTTTCAGATTTCCATGTGGCTTGTGGGGATCTGAAGCCCTACAGAAGTATGTTTCTTGCTGGAAATGGAGCGTTTGGTGGTGATACACTGATCAGTTTAGGTCTAGAATCTGGATGACCAAATTAACATCTCAGCGTGTTCAAACTAAGAGTGTGGCAGAGCTGCTGTTGCAGTTATATGGCTTCCCAGACTGGAAACGGCTAGTGCCTGGGGCAGGTGGGATCCATCTCAACCCTTTCAGATAGACATGTGCAAAGTTCCTCTTAAAACCGAACTCCATGCACCTGATTACAGCATTAGGTCTCATAATGCTTTTAAAATCTGGTCCTTTGTGGTCTTCACTTTACTTTTTCCGGTGTTTATCTTGAATGATCAGGTGTTGGACACATTGCTGTCAGCTGTGTGTAACTTTCTGGATTTGATTCCGATGCTCTAACAGCCATTGCCAGGCAAGTGCTGCACAAAATTGCTGTGCAATTTTTTATTATTAAACTCTAAGTGAATTCACATTTAATGTGTTTGTATTCATTTTGTCTGCCTTTCACGTACTTCCTAGCAAATAAGTTTGGTTGCAGAAATGTTTGCAGAAGCAGCAAAATTTTAAGTGAGAATTAATAATATTTGTGGAAAGCACATTTTATATTCATCAGAAACTTTGTTGTAGGAAAGATCCCGTGTATTCAGGCAGTTGAAGTATGCTAGGTATCTTTCAAATAAACTTGCTGTGTTTTGAAGGTTCAACTGTTGGCAAACAATGGAACCAATGGCATAGATAGCTAAGACTTTGGGGATCACTGGCCATAGCATCTTGCTGTCTCCACATCAGATTACAGTTCATTTTCTGTGCTGGCTTGGTTCCATTTTAAGATTAAGAAGGGTTTTGGTTCCTCATGTTCCTGCTGGGAGTCTGCAGCAGTGTTTAAGAGCAACTAATGGTCACTCTGTGGAGAGACAGATAAAAAACACAGGAAGCAGGTAGAAGTTTTCAAAAACCAAATTTCTGCTGCCATCTCTGCTGTTACTCTTTATGTATGGCATTATTAGGTCACAGCACTTATATTCAAGTCTTCTGTTTTGAGATCTCATTCAGCCTGCCCCTGTTGACTAGGCCTGGATTGATTTTTCCTCCAAGACAGAATCAGAGTTTGTTTCCCATGAACACTCTTCGCTGTTTCAAATTATTTCGCTTTCAGCAACTGTTCCTGTAGTTTAGGTCGTTGGGCCCAGATTCTCGGTGCCACTTTTCGCTGCTCGGTTCTGGTCTGCTGCTGAGAGCGGAGTAGCAATTGCTAGCAAACTGTGCAGTATAATTAGGTTCAGGGGATGCAAAAGATCAAAGGGGTCTGAAAAATGACCAAACGTTACTTCTACCTTCACCCAAGAGCTGGTGTTTGTCAAAGCGCAGCCGGCTGAATTTACAAGGGTCTACTTAATAACAGTCGTGGAAATAAATTCCTGTTCATCACACCTAGTATATTCGTATGGTGAGACAGTCATCTGCATCTGAATACATCTGAAGCATATGTATTCTTCCAATTTTTTTTAAACTTGAGGTTGTATTTCCACTAGTTTGTCAAGCTTGATATAACTTCTAAATATTTGAAGTCCAGTGATATAGTACATAACAGCACTTCTCAAATTTCCTGTATTGATCATTCAGAGATCATTTTCATTGAATCCAAAAAGGGAAACAGAATGTTTTACCCCTTCCTGAGCAAAATGCTCCCTCTGTCAGTCTGCTCTTTCCTCTGTCTCCACTTACAAGGCTTTGCTTTATCACTGGCACAGGTAGGTAAATTTGTTGTGGAATTCTGCACATTTTTCAAAACTGACAAGTTCAGTATGGAGAAAAAAAAGCAGAATCTTCTCCAGATCTGGGACTGTCTCCTTTCCAGGGCTGTCTAATCGTCCCAAGGTACTGCAATTTATCAAACAATTTCCTATTTATTCCTCATCAGTATCAGACGCAGGAAACCTGCCAGAGCTTTTTGTCTTATTGGTTTAAATTAAAAAGTAGAGTTTCTCATGATTGAGTGAAAGATCCATTGAATGGTTCATATTAAAATGGTGTTTTGGCAAAGGACTCCACAGTACCTATGGATACTCGGTGTGTGCTTTCAGTCACAAATTAAGCTTTTGGCACAACTCCTTCCATGTTATTTTTTTATGCCGTGATATGGTAACACTACAATAATACTTAAATGCTGACACAAGAGAAAACATTGCCAGTTTGGACTCCCAGGCATTGGCAAGATTTTTGTTATATTTGCAACCTAGCACTCTCTGTGAGCTTCACAAAAATGTTCATCGCTTTCAATGGAGGTGGAGGGAAATGAAAAAAAGAAACAAATTGCTTTACAAAGTGTTGAGTTGGAGACGCTAAATATCACAACAAATGGAAGATCTGTGGCACATCAGAACCTTTTTCTTTCTTCCTTTCCTTGAAAGCATGAGGTTTTCCCTGGATTTATCTCTTATAGGTGCAATCCATTTCCATTCCACCATTATGTCATCTATAATTTAAATTTACGAGACAAAACTTTAGGCTTGCCAGGGGAGCAGCTGGAGCGCTCTATTCCCTTTGCCATAGAAAATGTAGATGTGCTGAACGTATTGTGTCTGACAAGCCCCGCTGAAAGTACTCCTATCTTTTCTGACAAATATCCATCAGCATGTGTTATTTATTCTTCTGGTTTAGTTTCCCTGCAAATAATTGACGGTCCCTCAGCAAGGCGTGGGTTTCCTGCTTCGGCAGCACCACCTGTACAGCTTTCCCAGGATCACGTCGCATGCTCCAAAATGGAAGCTTTCACAGGGGCTGATGGATGAAATGAAAGAAGCAGATCCAGTCAAACATAGGGAAAAAGATCTTTCTCCTCAAAACTGCATTGCTAGAGTTAGCATTGCTCCACAATGACACATTTATATGGCTTTTATTGGAGGTGTGAAAAGGCTTTTCAGACTTCTTCACTTCTTGCATTGTATTGGCCAAACAAACCCCGTTCTTTGCAGTGTGGTTGCACACCGTAAGTTTCGTTATGCTTCCTTATTCCCCCTTTGAAAATCAAATACCTCTTAGGAACATCCCAGCTTAGTCACCCTGAAAAAAGAAACCCATCCCACCACTTGTGACAACTGCAGTGAATGAGGTGATTCTTTAAACCATAAACATTCTTGTAACTCCCCAGGATGGGGCCACAAGTGATATCAGAAGCACTGGCGAACCTGGTGCTTCACCAAAGACCACAGAAATATTCCTGCTATTCCCACGCAATGGTCAAAAAATGGCCAGCTGTTTTCTGATCCTGCCGAGGTTACTGCAAGTCGTGATGTAAGGCATAGAAAGAGCACAGCTTGTTTTTTCAGGTACCAGAGTAGAGTTTGCAAAGCTGGTAGCTTAAGAAATTTTTGTTGCGCAGAAGCTGATGTCCTTAGTGATTGTTCCTTTAAATGTGTCATTTTAATAAATTCTGTAATAAAAGTGCTCAATGCACTGCCAGTATGGCAATTAATAATTCTTGGGGGGACAAACCCTAAATTATTGTGCAGCAAATATTGCCAATAAATGTCTTTTATGTGTCTGTCTTTGTACTTAACCCGCACAGGTGAACTTGTCCCTTGTAGCCATGGTGACAGTCCCTTCTTCCTTAGGTCATCATCTTACATTTAGCTCTGAAGGTCCCACTAGGTGAGGTGTGTAAAAACAATGCCACAAGATTTAGTATTATGATTCTTATTTGTTTCACACTAGAAATCTCAGTGAAAAAACTTAACCTAGATTGCAACCCTCATTCAGCCGTCAACGGCAATTCCCAGTCTGTACTAAAGAGAGAAGAACAACATGCCAGAAGTCATGGGCAATACATTCCCAAGGAAATCAGGTGTGAGGAGAAGAAGGGCAAAATAACAAGGCTGTGAATAATGTGATCAGCTTTATGCACCTTTTAAATGCATGTCTGTCTTTTTTGTGAGTTGCTCATTGTTTTATTTTGCCATTTTATTGTTTGTTCCGACAGGATTTCATCCACTTCTAGCCAATTTCGGGAGCTAGTGTGCTAATAAATATAGAGTAATATTTTATATAGTGTTGTTATTATGAGTTTTGCTATTAAAAGCAAGTCTGAAACAGATTTGGACAGCCTTGGCAAAAAGCTATGAGGGATGAGGTTGAAGAAGATCTGCTCCATTTGCCATCTACAGCGGGAAGCAACGTAAATGGCTGCATCTATGAAACAGTGCTCTAACATGGAGGCTAATATCCCCCAGCCATGCCATCCAGGGTTCCTCAGGCACAGTGGCCACTAATTCAGCTGAAAGAAAGGTGCTTCCTGTGTTTAGTGTCCAGAGAGACAAGGTATCTTTGGCTCACTTTGTTTGTGGCTCAAAACACATTCAAGTGAGTGAGCTGAATCCTTGTATGTTTCAAAATAAAATAACCACAGGGGCTCAGACATGGAGGAACAAGTGAGGACACAGATGATGGCCCTGACCATGAAGGAATCAAGTGCTAACATACATTTAAGAGCATGCTGTTTACAAGCATGAGTGGCCTCACAGGACCCTTTTCTACCACGACTGAAAAATAAAAACCCAACCAAGTCAAGGTTTCTGAATAAATGCAGTTTAGAGAAATGCAGTGATTTCTGAGTTTGGCAGAGAGGTGCTGAATGTTCAGAAGGAGACAGCCTGGAAAACGCAACGTCCCAAAGCAGAGCAATGAATTAAACTTAGTTGTAATTTTCCCGTCTCCATTACAGAATGAATTGACTTCACTCTTCACGCTCAGGAAGGAAAGTGGTCTTTTTCTGCATCAGCCCCAAACGTTCACATTCAGAGCAACTATTTCTTTTGTTGCTGGGAAGTGAAAAGGCAAAGCTTTTTCTGAACATATTCACAGTCAGTTCTGAGGCAGAAATGAGCTCTGTGATTTTTAGTGCTTTGGATATTAGGATAATTATCAGAAGCTAATGAGTTTTTAAAGGTTTCTAATGTGAACCTATGATTTTAGAACCTCTCTCCTGTCAGAATCTAACTAGGTTACAGACAACATGACATGATCTATGGCCCATTTCTACTAATGACTAAAGCATGAAAGTAGAGCCTCCTGTGAATAACACTCCTCTACGCCCATGACAAGGAGGAAGCTTAGGAAATCTGAAACACAGGGCATATGCACTGTCACAAAATTTTCTCAGAAGTTTGTAGGACGCTATAACAACAATAAACAAGTAATCTCTCTGTGTGATAAAATCAAGGCTTGTCAACATTCAACAATGTTGAAAAGTGTGGTTGGGGTGAGCAAAATTTGAGACAGGGAACTGGATGGTTTAAGTTGTCTTTCTTTTCAGAACAGGCTCATGCTGTCACTGAGTGAAATGTGATACCATTTGGTGCCGTAATACACTTGAAATGGGCCAGTGGGGTCAGTCCAATTTGTACTGGACAAGTACAGGCATCACTATGCAGTCTTCCTAAAATGTGGCACCCTGGCTGGCGATCCCAGCAGGAGAGCTAAGACAAAAGGTGAATTGCTCCCTGGTTCGCAGGTGTTTTTCCCCTGAATTGGGTCTGAAGCATCCTGAGAGTGGCTGGGAGAGGAAAGATGCACTGCTGGTGTCTCTTTGTAAAAGTGATTAGGTGTGCGACTTCGGTCTGGAGTGCTGTCAATTTTGTGCCTATTGAGAGTATGCTTTTTCACTAAAAAAAAAAAAAAAAAAAAAAAG
>Ga0065711_1027077_pt1 | contig 54591 bp, 48 predicted proteins | sample Hoacrofraction12_FD_59098 | JGI IMG/M metagenome (GOLD analysis project Ga0065711, IMG submission 59098) | Hoatzin crop microbial communities from Cojedes, Venezuela - Epithelial fraction 12 v2 (version 2) | ecosystem: Host-associated > Birds > Digestive system > Esophagus > Crop | place...
TTCCGTCTGAACATGAGGAAGAACTTCTTCCCTCTGAGGGTGACGGAGCCCTGGCACAGGCTGCCCAGGGAGGTTGTGGAGTCTCCTTCTCTGGAGATATTCAAGACCCACCTGGACAAGGTTCTGTGCAGCCTGTTCTGGGTGACCCTTCTTCGGCAGGAGGGTTGGACTAGATAACCCATAGAAGTCCCTTCTAACCCCTACCATTCTGTGGTTCTGTGATTCTCTCTGTCCTACCCCATGGTCTCAAAGTCCTAAGCACAATCCACAGACTTGCAGCATCGTGTCTCTCCTGAGCTCTGCTTCCCCATGCTTCCTGGGCTTTCTGCCCAGTGTCCTTCCCCACGTTCAGCTCCCCTGGGACAGGTCAGCCAGCCCCACTGACCCCTCCCGCCTTGGCCTGCGGGTTTTTGTGTCCTCAGGCTCCTGCTTCCGTGAGCACAGGGAGCTGCTGCAGTGCAGCACGTGGGGTGCCATCAGGGTATATTTTGCCCTGGGATACAGAGCAGCTACCAGCAAGTGAGCTCACTGCTTGGCACCTGAATGGGGAGACACGCCTTCAGCCTCTGCGCTGCTTGCCCAGGTTGCTAGCCCTTTACAGCTTTAGAGAACTGAGCAAATAAGCTCTCCGATCCTCCCTGGCCTTAGGGCATACAAGGCTGCAAACGGCAAGTGACAAATCCTTCTGGAGCTCTCTTGCCACTGTCCCTTTCTGTCCTGGAACCAACTCCCCTTCTCCCAGTCCTCTGTGAGCGTTGCTCAATTTGCTTGGTGGACTACCACTTAGCTGGAAGCAAGAAATCTCTGGGCCTGGTCCGGATCCCCTGGAAACCAATAACCAACTGTCAGCTCAGAGAACAGCTCTACTGGCTGAAGTTATGGATGCTGCTGAGATAAGTCTAAGTCAAACCTTCCAGTTACTGCAGGAGACTGTTGAATTTCATATCGTACTTTCTGATTTTGATACTTGAATATGGAAGATAAATCCGTGTGCTTTCTGCTGTCCGAGCTGGACAGTGGCAGCTTTACAGCAGTAGGATCGATTGCACTTTGCCAAGCACACTCTAGCATTTTCGTTTCCCTTGCTGGTGAAGCTGACAGGCAATAGCTGTGACTCACGCCTGCTGATGAAATCTAAGTGGTGTCTAAAAACCACAGGCTCATTATCCACCATTACTGGCAACCATTTGTGGTAGGAAAGGAGATGACTTTTGAAGGGACATGAATGGAGTTTAAATTAAATGCTTCCCATCATTTGTTCTTGTATCTGTGTAAAGAGCAGGAGCCCCCATCCCATTCTGCTCTGCACTGCCTTTGGTAGCTTCTTCTCAGCTGGGGAGCAACAGCCACATGGCTCTGATCAATGTGGTGAGGCCAGCTCCTTCCCTGGGGGTGACTGTGGCTCTTACATCAGCTTTGTCACCCTCTCCCTTGCTTTACATGAGTGGAGTGGCAGGAAAGAGGAGAGAGAAGGGAAGGAATACATGGTGGCCACCTCTAGTTTATGCAGTAGCGTGCGTTAAACACAAGACACAGCAGCAGTGCAGATTACTTTAAAACCGTGAGGGGGTCAGTAATCCCTGGCTGATGACTGTATTCTGTGAAATGGGTCTCTTGAAAAGCCCTGTGGGACAGACCACGAGGTCCTGTTTCAGTGGCAGTAAGCATGGGAAGGACAACGTCCCTCCGGAGCTAGGGATTGTCCCCAGAAACTGCCTAGTCCAGCCTTGCACTGCAGCACCTCCAGCTGTAATGAGCTTCGAGGGGTGACCTAAAGCCTCAGTGCACTGACCCAGTTGAGCAGAGCTGTAAGATTTGACTTTAGCACCATCTACCAGCTCCTACAAGACCTTCACAAGTCCAATAACAAAAATTAATGTTTCTCATATCAAAGAGACTTTTAACCTTGTGGAGGAAGGGGTAGCCAGATACAAAGAGAAGCTGATGGTATGGAAACTTACCAATGAGAATAGTCTGTCTCTCAAATAATTAGTCTCAGGAATTGAATTGTTTCAACCTTTATTTCAAGACAAGCGCGTGTAAGTGTATTTATGTTGGTCAGTCTAGGTCAGCCTGAAAGTGCAGAGGAATCAGCGTGTGAAATGCCCTCTCCTGCTCTGAACAAGAAGAAAGAGGGGTGCACCCTTCTCAGGTACAAATCCGTTTGAGTTTAGGCTTAATCTTTCTTGCTGTCCTGTGTGCCCCTGCCCACATCACTGACATGGCCTCCCCTGTCCGCGCTGGGAAGCACCAGCCCTGCATACCCTTGGGGAGAGCTGAAACTGAAGCCGAGCTGTAAAAAAATAAAGTTTGTGAAAATTTCATGCCATTGTCATACCAGTGAAAGTGTCTGCTCAAACACAGTGAATGTACAATTCAGCAGCACCCCCTCCTAAGGGACACTGCAAGCCCAAAGGTTACAAAGGAAAGTTTTATTAGCTTTTAGGAAGGGAAACACATCGTCACTTCAGCCAGGGAGCGTGACAATCCCCAGCTTGGGGGCAAGGAGCAGCTGCCTTTGGTCCCAGTGGCGGGCAGAGCAGCCAGAGGTTAAGAGCCAAAAGTGCCCCTTGCAGCTGGGGAGGAGCATTCTGCGGGCACAAGTCAGCCCACAGCTTCTCAGTCCCAAGCTGAGAAAAAGCTGCTTCTCGGCACTGCGTGAATAACTGCTCCAGCCACAGAGGTTTCCCCTGGGGCTGTGGCCTGGCCCCATATAGTGAAGTTCATAAAACCTACCAACAACAGTACAAAACATACGGAAAACCTCGACAAAGCCTGGAAGATTTGCTTGGCACCTGAGCCCACAGGAGTGCTCAGCCTGCAGCCGGTTGACAGGGGAGCCAAGGCGGGCAAGCAGCACCGTGCCCATGTAGCAGGAACGCACCGGGGCATTGGGAGCATCTGCAAAGAGGAGCTTAGCCCTGACAACCCAAAGTCTGAACCCTTCCCAGTGTTTCTAAGAAATCCAAAGTAACATTCTTATGCCTATAATATAAATACATAAATACTTTCAACAAAAGGCTTTGGAGTGTACAGCCAGCAGCGAGATGCTGAAATGTTGCTGGAGTTCATTGGAGCCAGACAGTTGACTTGCCTTTGAAATCTGCCCCACTTCAATCAAAAAATAGAGCGGTAGGTGGCTGTGCTCAGGTCACATGCTGCCTGCAGCGCAGGCAGGGCAGGACTTGAATTCAGCAGCCACAAGCTGTAAGGAGAAGAGGGATGCGCAGCCTGGGATCACCGCGAGCAGTCTGACTTCAGCGGGGTGCGCACGGGTGCACCATGAATGTTATGCCTGTGAATCTCTCTGAAGCATCTGAACCATCTGAATCCTCCCAGAGGAAAGGATGTGCAGACCTGCAGCCTTCACTTGGTTTATCAGAGAGAACCCACCAAATCAAGAGTCTTCATGCTTTTCCAAATTTTTACGTGCCTGGATCATTTCTGGGTCAAGCCAATCTGTGTGTGTGCGTGCTTGAGTTTTTCCTTCAACTCAACACCTCCAAGAGCTGGTGCCACGATATAGATGTCCCACCAGATACTCACTCAGCTCAGGAGTAGTCTGTCAGACAGCTGGAAAAAGCCAGTGGGCCTCCGGTCTTAAAAGCTGCTCCTAAAAACTTCACAGTTGCTGCAGGACCTGCATTTCTTCTCTCCAGTGCAGTCCTGTTAGCTCATTTCAAAATACCACCTTCCTTTTGTGGCCTTTACCTGTCAGCCAGCATTTATGCGGATCGCTGCAAAGGAAATCCCTTCTCACTTCTTCCCTGTCTCCTGCCTTGCCAGGCAGAGAGCTGTCAAGCAGATCTGTTCTCCATTCTCCAAATGGCTTCAAGGCACTTGAGGTATCTTCCTGATTTACCAGACTTTTATTTTAGCAAATATAGAGTGCATTTGTACTATATACAGATACTGTCAAGTAAACAGAGAAACCCGGGCTTTCTCTGAATAAGAGCTAAGCTTAGGTGACTTTGTTTGGCTTTCCTTTCTGTTCTTCTCAAGGGCTCCACACATCCGTTTCTCCAAAGTTAGAAAGATCCATCCTAGGTAGCAAAACAGCTGCGCAGAGCTCCGAAGAGATGAACATGGCATGTACTAGATAAAGCCCGTTTGCACTGTGGTTTATCGGCACTCCAGCTGAGGCTTTCTGCAGCCCCAAGGAAGGAGTCTAGAGCAGTCTGCCTATACAAGTACAGCCTGTGAGAACAAGCCTCCCACAGGCAAATGGATTGGTAGGAAAGGCTATGCTTTACATGTTACATTCCGTAAGTCATCTTCTACAGCGAGGAAATGAAGGGACTTATTAACACAAGGCTAAATGACAAATCTGAGATGGTGGCATTGGAGGTGGTCCACAGGGTGATGTTATCTTTATCAAACAAGTAGAGCACTGTGGTTATATTTACTGTGTTGCTGCTGTCCTGGACAGTTTGCTTCCAGAGGACCTCACTGGTCGTCTTGTCCGTCTTCCACAGCATCAGCAAGTCCTCCTCTTCCAGGTCAGTGAAAAGGATAGCGCCCTTCAAGGACACTAGGTAGAGGCCATCATGGGGGATCATGATGGAACCATTTCTCATCTGAATAGAGCCTACTTCAGCAGTGAGATTCACGGCTACTCCTTTGATGGTTTTGCCTGGAATGGAAGAAAGCAAAGATGATCCCACAATGACAAACGTTGTCTTGGAAATGGGTCGTTTTCATAGAATCACAGAATCATGGAATCGTCAAGGTTGGAAAAGACCCCTAAGATCATCAAGTCCAACCATCAACCCATCACCACCATGCCTACATGTCCATTTTATACGGACTGACTGCAGGAAACATGGAAAAATATAGGAAGGGAAGAGGGTGAACTAGAGAATAGGGCAGAACAGAGCTAGAATATCATCTACCCTAGACAGGCATCCTCTACAGCGGAAATTTCTAGACTTCCACTCCTGAGCAAGCTGTGCCTTTTGGACTACAGCTCCAGTTTGTATGAATTATTCCTCCACATTTCTGTTTATGCACTATTCATTTACTGTATGTCTTACTTAAAATACAGAGATGTGAGTAAATAACCTCTGTGAGCTTAGGAAGCATGGGTTCCTAAAAAGAACAGAAAATAAAGACAGTAAATAAGAGGAAAAAGTGTTCAGAACTGGAAGGAAGAGGAAAAGTGCTTTCTTTCTGTGGAGATGGTGGTAACAGAAGTCCTTGTCTTTGGGTTTGTTGTTTTTGGTTTTGTTTTTTGTTTGGTTTTTTTTTTGTTGTTTTTTTTTTTTAACAGAAGACAGGATAAAAGAGCAGTGTAGAGACAGAAACAGAAGAAACAAATTAATACAGAGCAGAGTCTGGAAAAATTAAACCAGAACTTGGCATGAAAGATTTTCTCTTGGAATGAGCAGTAAGAGTTCCCAGGGCTGTGGTGGACAGGTATCCCTGCTGTGCTCCTGGGTATTCAGCACACCAGCTGAAATCTCTGGGACCGGGGGACCCCGAGGGTCTGCTGGCAGGCAGCACAGCCCCTCCGGGCTGAGGCCAAATTTTTCAAGCTTTATCTCTAAGAACATAGGGTTTTATCAGCTTAGACTAATTGCTACCTTACAATATTAACTGAAAGTAAAACCGTCAAAAGTATTTTTAGCATGATTTTAAAATTTTAGTATTTGCTTCTATTGTTGAGGTGTGTCATCGGACAAAACATCCAACGTAGTCGGCACGAAGAGCACTGCTATTTCTGTTACCGTGCATACGTTCATTCGCTCTTCCCCAGGAAGTCATTTACATTTTTCATAAATCAGGAAATCATTGACTTGTTTCAGAAATACCCCAAGAGCATGCCACGTGTACTCAGTAAATTCTCAAAAACACTTTTCTCGTCCTTTCGCAGAGTGAATGCTTGTTTTAGTAGACAGGTAAGGACTGCAGAAATCCACGCAGATTTTTGGGTTTTTTTCTTCCGCGCTGGGAAAACCCTTTTGTCTGGTTTTGGCACCTTGCAGCACAGAGGCAGTTTTGGCCCCTCTCCTCCCCAGGCAGTTCTCCCGGCACCTTCTTCCATCCCAAGAAACAGCCATTGCCCAAGACACGAAGCGCTTAACGCCCTCCGGCATTTTAGGGGCCACCAGCTGCCAGGGACCGAGGGGCAGAGTGGGGAGTACCAGGGGAGGGGAGGGGAATACCAGTGTCCAGGAGCCTCCTCCCTCCAGGAAAGACTGTGGGGAGCCTGGCTGGTAAGCGGGAGCCTGTCAGCGGGTACCGGCGCTGCCCGAGGGGTCGGGGGCCCTGCGGGGTGGCCCCTGCCCTTACGCCCACCCACCTGTGTAGCGGATGTGGGTCCACGGCACTTCTTTGCTCTGAAGCTGTGAAAAAAGGGAAGAGAAATCCTCGGTAAGGCACTGGGTGGGCCCCTCGCTGCTGCCACTGTTTCTTCCATTTCCCGACTGGGACCCCGCCTCCGAAGGCACCTATGCTCCTCAATTGCTTTTATATCATCATTATAAAATATGATTTCATATTCTAGCCAGTTCCTAGCCAGCCCGACATCCAGCGCAGTGCTGAGCCCCCAGAGCGCAGCCGGTAATGTTGGTGAGGTGTAGAAGATCACCCCGGTGAGTGTCACTGAGGCAGACCACACGGTAAGGAGAGACCGCGGGGTGCTAAGCCTCTGCTCCATCACCCGCTCCAAGCAGCCTTACAGCCGAGGGCTGGGACCCCTGATGTGTCCTTGCTGCCCGCCACCCTCCTCCTGCAGGCACTGAGCGGAGGGTCCAGATTTGGGGTTCCCTGCGCTCTGGGTCAGGCTGTTGCCGGATGCGAGTGTCTCAGCGGATCCCTCGGAAGTGCATTGAGACACGTTTAAAATTGATTTGCATTCTGTGAGTATAACAGAAAAAGTGAATGCAAATGCAGAAGTGTGTATCTTACTGATCAGCTACGCAAAACACCAAACTTCTGTGTTAGATTTTTAAATCTGAACTTTGCATCTCAAACCCATCTCTCATCTTAACCACAGGAGACCCAAATCTGCAGTCTCTTCACAACCACAAGTCTTCAGCGCTTTGCCTGGTTAAAAAATGAAAGGTTAGGCTCGCTACTCCGTGTTCTTCTCTTTACCTGTGCCTGCGGTTTCCTAAGGGAAAAGGTGGGCTGGCGAGATGCGTGTTGGGCTGACTTTCGTTTATTTGACCTCTTGTTACACGAAGAGAGCACCCCCTTCACTCTGAGCACCGGGAAAGTGGTGGGACAGAGTAGAGAGTGAGCATAGACATGCACATCTGCAGGTTCAGTGCTGTGCCCTGGTAAAGCCAAGAGGTAGGGGCAGGAGGTTGGAGCCGGGCTGCCCTGTGCGGTGGGTGCCGGAGGGTGAGGTGGGTGCTGGTGGTGGGAAAGGTCTGCTCTGGCACCCTCTAGTGCTGCCACAGCTGATGCTCTACTGCTTGTTCCACTAGCAAGGCTGGATTCGACTACCGAATACTAGCTTTTATTGCATGCCAGCTCCGGTGGAACCATCTCCCCCAGCACTACTGATCCTAACCATTGCCTCAGCAGCTCAAGTCTTACTCTTACTCTTTTTCTAGGTGCTGAAGTGCACGAGCATTTCACTCTTTGGCTCAGGCAGTTGGGATTTCCAGGTAGTTTCCCAACAAGTTGATAGCTAGGCCCAGGACCGCTGAGCTTCTGATGTCAAACAACATCCACCGCAACGTGAACAATCTGGCCACTGGTGGACGGGGTGTATTAAACACAGGTTGGGTGACAAACTTGTAGCAATTGTAAGAATATCAGCCCTGTTGTCACGGATGCATATTACCTGTTTCACACACCTCTGCCAGTTATTGCGCAACCTCAAAGCACTTTGCAATGATCTACTCATAAATTCTGCTGAGGAGAGAATGTACTGTCGGGCACAATGCACGGCAGGGTGTCCGCGAGCTAGTAGCAAAGTTAGTCACCCCTCTTTCTCTGTTCTTCCTTCTTAGGGTGGGTGGGAAAGGCTGAGGGCAGAGACGTGCTCCTTACTGACTGCTTCAGATTTCCCCGTATCTTATACACACAGAATTTCCACATCGTTTTTCGCCTGTTCTGGATCCCCAAACGTGAGATGTCCTCCTGTGTGGGCCATTGTGTGCAGAGCCATACCACATGACAGAAGTTTCAGGAACAGGTTTGTACTGCACAAAGCGCAAATCTCGGGGGACGGTAGCAACGTGCACTGATTTAGGAGACCTTTGCAATCACATGTCCGACTCCGTGTGTCACACAGATTGCAAACGACTGTGCTCTGGAAGTGGGTTGTACCTTCTCCACGCCAGGAGATATTAGGATTATGGCCATATCTTCCTCATCTACGTTAAACCTCTGCATGATTACTCCTCCTGCACTTTTTCCCACCCTGTCCAGGCAAAACCGTCCTGCAACAGATCATTAGAAGCCTTTGAATTCCCAACAGCGGCTCAAGGCTTTTACCTCCCATGCATTTGCCGTTGTGGGGTTTCACACCCCCTGATCGCACCTGCAGGTGCCTTGCCCATGGTCTGATCCCAGCTGCTGTGGCAAGAGGAGGCAATTCCAGCAGAGGTGGGAACTCATGAACCTTGCAGATGTGAAAGCAGACTATTGCTACCTTTTTTTTTTAACTTGGTCTCTTGGAAATCACGGCTGAGGCTTGCTCTCCAAGCAGTATCATGACAGAAACCAGATCACTGTCCCCTTTTGTTAAGCACCATCTGGGCTGCAGATGCTGGCTTTCCTGAGCATGTGCCATGACATTATTTGCGCTATGTTTTCACGGGACAGTCCAGGGTTTTTTTTAGGAGCTCTCAGGATGTGTTGGGTTCGTGTGGCAAGGTTTTGTAGTGGGGGGGCTACAGGGGTGGCTTCTGTGAGGAACTACTAGAAGCTTCCCTATGTCTGATAGGGTCAATGGCAGCAGGCTCCAAGAAGGACCCAACACTGGCCAAGGCTGAGCCCATCAGCAACAGTGGTAGCACCTCTGTGACGACATGTTTAATCAAGGGAAAAAAAACAGCATAATGGCAATTGCAGCAGGATTGAGACTATGTGAGAGAAACAACTCTTCAGACTCCAAGGTCAGTGCAGAAGGAGGGGGAGGAGGTGCTGCAGGCATTGGAGCAGAGATTCCTCTGCAGCCCGTGGAGCAGACGATGGTGAGGCAGGCTTTGGCCCTGCAGCCCATGGAGGTCTGGAGGTGCATAGTGGAGAAGATCTTCACCTGCAGCCCGTGGAGGACCCCGCGCCGGAGCAGGTGGATGCCCAAAGGAGTCTGTGACCCCGTGGGGAGCCCACACTGGAGCAGGCTTCTGGCAGGACCTGTGGCCCTGTGGGGGACCCACGCTGGAGCAGCCTGTTGCTGAAGGACTGCACCCCGTGTGAGGGACCCCAGACTGGAGCAGGGGCAGAGTGTGAGGAGTCCTCCCCTGAGGAGGAAGGAGCGGCAGAGACAACATGTGGTGAACTGACCACAACCCCAGTTCCCCGTCCCCCTGCGCCGCTCCGGGGAAGGAGGGAGAGAAATGGGATTGAAGCTGAGCCTGGGAATAAGGGAGGGGTGGGGGGGAAGGTGTTTATAAGATTTGGTTTTATTTCTCATTATTCTACTCTGATTTGATTGGTGATAAATTGAACTGATTTCCCCAAGTTGAGTCTATTTTGGCTGTGACGGTAATTGGTGAGTGATCTCTCCCTCTCCTTGTCTAGACCCACAACCCTTTCATTGTGTTTTCTCCCCCCTGTCCAGCTGAGGAGGGACAGTGACAGAGCGGCTTTGCTGGGCACCTGGCATCCAGCCAGGCTCAGCCACGACAGAGGACAACGGAAAGTAATCAAATATGGTCTTGCTATGAAAAAACACAGCTACTGTCTTGCTATTAAAGTTAGCGTGGCACTCTCCAGCCCTGGAGAGTAGAAGGAGACTCTTCCCAAGAACAGGGACAGCCCCTCGCTTGGTCCCACGGACCAGCGCTCACAGCCTGCTGCTCTGATGCTGCTGTGCCCCCACTTCCATAAAGTTCATCTCCCTAAACTGCCCCGAGAGTCAAGTCAGATTAGTACTGCTGCCTCTTCCGTAGACATTTAGATGGTTATACTACCCAGCCCTGTAGCACCAGCGCGATGAAATCCCCCCATGTATAGCCTGCGAGACCGCTCCTGCATAGCATGCTGCAGTCAAAACAGGACACCACGGTTATCTGCTTAAAAACAGAAACCGGTTCTGAGCCTGCAGTTAGCAAGTGTTTGAAACTGAAAAGGTCCTCCGGTGACTCCCAGGGCCTGGACTTTGCATCTGCTGCAGTCGCTGCTCCTCGAGCACCCTGTTTCGGTTGTTTCTGTTGAGGAAGGGGAACTCCAGGCATGTAGTGTGTCCCTTGCTCAGCTGCTGCTCTCTTGGGTTTGTAAGGCTCACAGGCAGCACTGCCAGCTTCTGCCATCTTCCTCCAGAGGAGGAGGATTTGAGTTCACATTTTTACAGAAGAGAGAGATGCTGAGGTGAGGAGTCGCAATCAGAATATGACCCAGGAGAGGTTTCTGCATCTCAAGCAGTGTGATAGCTTGCCCTTCTCTGTTGGCTTCCAGTGCAACTTCTTTCTCCCAAAATAGTGGGAGGAGAAGAGGACTGCACTGAATGAAAAATGTTATATTTCAGGATTATCGGGGTCATCATTCTGCAGTTTAATAACCACTGTAAGACACAGGCCAGTGAAACTTGCGCAGAGCACAAGGGTTTTCGTTAAACAACAGAAGACCCAGAGCACAAGGCCATCGCTTCCTTGCATAGCTACATGCCTGGCTTGTTTCTCTGCCAAGTCTAAGCAGGAGGAAAGAATGAACTCCGGTAAGATGAAGCACAACAAGCTTTAAAGTGGTACATAGCTCCTGGAGAAGATGTGGGTGGAGAAGTAGCTACAGCATAAGCAGCACTGAAACACTGAAATAGCAGTGAAAGGTTGGTGACAATCCACCTGCCTGCAAACACATGAAAGGGACAAATGTATTTGATGCAGTTTTTGCTTAAGTATTCTGAGTTTCAAGCATCTCTGTTATTTATATCGTTTGCAGGAGTGTTACACATACACAAACTCTCTCTGGCCCTATCAGACTGTCTCTCTCTCACATCTACACACACACAGAGGTTGTCCTCTGCAGATGGAGATGACTACTCCTAAAGCCCAGGACATGTGCAGGCTGAGAGTGCTGACATGTTTCGGGGATCTTGCTTGAGCTGTCGCAAGCTAGCTTGCTTACTCACATATCTGCCTGCACATACAGTACATTTTAAAAGTTCAGGAGCTGTTTATGAATAACCTGGGTTCAGATTCTTCCACATGCAGTTGTTGAAAGAAAACATCCACCCAGATGATCCCATTTAATTAAATGGAAATGCACTTGAGTTGCTGCAAGTAGGGGAGGGAGTAGGGGGAAGGCAGACCTCCCTCTCTCCAGGGGCCGGTGTAAAGAGCATTCTTGGAATGATGTCCCCCTCCAGGCAACCTGTCCCCAGACACTGCACTGGGCAATACTGAGTGTTGTTCCGAGGACAGGCAATGTACAAAAAAGAATGACAATCATTAAGGAAGGGATTAAAATCTTGTGGTTTGAATAGGGATAAATCTAAATGCTTTTTTCTTTTCTCAAAAATAAAATTTAAAAAAAAAAGCCCATACAAAGCTTTACAGGCCAGCAGACAATGTGTTGAACATGAGCTCTTACCGTTGAGGGTTGCAGAGAATTTATACCAAGGTAAATCAAGCAGGCAAGCAGTAATATCCACTGAGCAGCCGCAGACACGAGGTGCAGCGTGTTCCTAACCTGTCCCCTTTGCCAGCTCTTCCATGCATCCTCTGCAGGTTCCGTTTCACGACCCGTCTTGTCTTGGTTTCTTGTCTCTCCATCTAGCTGTCCTTCCATCTCAGCAGTGCTGCCAACAGGTGCTGGGCAAGGGGCCAGGAGCACAGCAGGAGCCTGGAGGAGCCAGGGGCAGATGAGCTAGGTGCTCCTGTCCCAGGAGATGAGATCAAGTGAAGACAGTGCCTTTAGGAGACTGCTTTATGCGCACAGAGAAGCAGGCGGGGGAACTTCTTTGTGACTAATCTGAATTTCCCCTTCCTTCCTTTCTTTCTTTCTTTCTTTCTTTTCTTTTTTCTTTTTTTTTTTGGTGTGTGAATGTGGAGGCTGATTTATTGCATCCCAGTTCAGATTTGAGTAAGGGCCTTTGAAAGTAGATGTGTTTATGTCTTTCATAGCTTCAGCTGTGGATGTCTTGATACGTGATGTTTCCAACAATAGCTAAGAGTTGGGTGGACAGTAATTGTCTTCACTCGATCTTCTTTCAATAAAACCTCTCATCTTTCTATTCAGCCTCAGGCAGAGGGTTTACAGGGCTGGCTCCCTCCCTTCTCAGCAGCATACATTGCTGCTGAAATCTCTTTTCTGTAAAGAAGCAATGAATAGGAAGGGATGTGGGACAGGTGGACAGCATAAAGAATTGGAGAGAAAATATACACTGTCCATTTCACTTCACCTTTATCTTCCGGCTTTAAACGCATGGGATGCTGCATGAAGCCTAAGAGGGAGAAAATGGAGAACTGCTCAGGGAACATCCCCTTCTGCACACACTGGACCTGCAGTCCAGGGAATGCGCTCGGAGGGGCACCCCCGAGCCATCCAGGCTTCCCTCCTGGAAGAGGACTGCCTGTCTCTTGGGACACCAGCACCTCCCCTTTGCTTGGTCTCCTTGTGACATTTGCTTGTGACACACGGAGCTGCTAAATGTCAGTTGTCTGCAGCAAGGACCATCTCCTGTGCTTATTTTGGGCAACAGGCTTTGCGTCTTTTTTGGGGGCAGTCCAGAACTGCTCTTTCCACTGCTCCATTAGCCAGAATTTTTTCTGCTGTAAATTACCATGTCGTGACTGAAGTCAGGCGCTGCCTCGTCCTGGTGAGGATCGAGCCCCTTGGGAGCATTATCGTATATCTGTCTTTCAGGGAGTTGTCAGAAAGTTTCCCTTCCCCAAAATGTGTGCTCTCAACCTGTCACAAGGCACATGTCCTGACAAACACGTACTCTGCATGCAGAGGAAGCAAGAGTAACGTTCTTTCATGTGTTTTTTCCATCTAGGCAAGGATCTTTCCTATAAACATAAACCAAATCAAGGGGGGAGTACAGCAGCAGGGTAAGCAACCTGCCGTCAGGACACCCCACCCTCACCACCCTTGTTCTTGAAAAATAACCTCAAGTTGCCGGTAGCTGGTGGATTGAGTCAGGAGTACGCTCTGGTGTTTGTCTTGAGAGCAAACCAAAAGTCGTGGAAACTTACTGAGGGAGGTTCAGCTTTCACATTTTCCATTGGTTCTTGAGCATGTGGAAATTCTCGTCCTGCTTTCACCAGCAGCTGGAGTCCCCAGCTGAGTCCCAGCCTGATGAGAGGCCCTGGGAGCAACCCCAACCCTCCTTCCTCATCTAGAAATACGGCTGGAGCCACAGCAAGGAGAGTTTGTGCTGCCTCCAAGCAGTTCCCTCTGATTTCGAGCGTGAGTTTGGAGGTAGGACTTTAACACCTAGGAGTCACAAAATGCTGGGGAGCCCGGGCGGCCCCACATCACGATCAGCGCCGTCTGTGACCGGGCTCAGGCTTGGCCAAGTCCTGCAGAGGACTCAAGTGATACCTTGGGCTGCTGCGGAGGCCTGCTGAGGCTGGGGGGATGTGGAAAACGAGACTGTTTGCTCCCCTGGATCTGCAGCATCTTGCCATGTCTAGGTGCTTGCTTAGAAGGTCCCCAGAAAACATTCACCCTAGTTGCAGCCCTGGTGTCCATCCATAAGGGGCTTGGTGGCATGGGGGAGCGCACGGAGACTCTGGAGATGAAATCTCAAATGTGGCTTCAGAGAAGCTTCCTGGCGGAGAACTAATCCAGCTCTGGGTCCTTCCCCAGCAGGCAGGGGTCTCAGCCGGCTGCAGTGCAGACGGATGGCAGTGGTGGGACCCAGATGTCCCAGTCTCAGAGAAAGGCGAAAAGGCTTTGGGGGCTGTCCAGGCTGCGCAATGCCTGACCAAGAATCTCCTCATGCCCAGAGGTCCCTGCTGTGGGGATGTCTCAGGGGCAGTGTCCCCGGACCCCCATAGCTTACGGTCCCCGCGGCTGAAGCTGTAGCTGGAGCGGGCAGGCACAGAGGAGGGCTGTGTGGCTGCCACGTCCCTGCATTCCCACCTGTAGCAAGAGCCTCCAGAGAGTGACTGCAGAGGCAGCCAGCTGCAGGTCTTGCACAGCCTGCCAACGAACTTGTCAGTCTTTCAGCGGGGAATCACAGAGCGAGAGTGCGCGCTCATCACACCACGGCTGCCTTCCTGGAAGAGCAGGCATTGCTGTCTATCGGAGCAGCTCTGTCGAGCGCAGGCAGCCTGGGCTGTTGTGCCCTGCGTGCTCCCTCCCTGCTCCCTCCAGGAAAGGAAACTTGGTTTTGCCATTCGCTGCTTAATTTCTGCAAAAAAATGCCGGGATGCTGAGCTAAGATGTTCCAAACTCGTGTGATCCTGTAATTCTCACATTTTGGGTGCATGCCTTTGAACCAGACACGAGCTCTTGCCCATCTCCGTCTCCTCCCTCCCCGACTCTGGATCTTGCACTGGTTTTGTTTCTAAAACCCTAAAAAAAAAATGTGGGTGGAGGTTGTGCATATGTATTTCTGAAATTGCCTCCTCATTTCTGTACTCCCCCAGTGCAAGTGTCGCTCAGCCTGGGTTAACAATACTGGTAGCGCTGAGGATCGAAAGCTACATTTTAAGTAATGTATCTGGTATTGTGTCTGAAACAGGAAAGGGGACAGCTCATTCAGAGGCATCATAAACACCTATGCACAGACTGTCTTTCGTGGTTTTAATCGCCTTCAGCTTGTCCTCCTGCCTTGCATACGAAAACCCAAGTACATGCACATTCGGTGGCTTTAGACACGTGCTTTCAGAGTCCCTGCTCTCTCTCCTAGAGGAAACCTTCCTGGCCTTCGGTACCCTGACACATCGCAGGCTTGCTGCACACCCCCAGGAACTGACAAATTTCGCTGCATTGATCAGAATTATTTTGGCCTCTCTTCCACAGGGACCAAAGGTGGAGTCTGGTGGGGTCTTTCTCAACCCTTTCCAGTCATCGTGCTATTCGACTGATGGGCCAAGCAAGTAGGCTGAGGAGGCTTTGGGGCTCCATGGGCACTCTGCAGCAGAGCCTGGTTACTTGGTCGTCTCAGCAGTTTTCCAGAGAAGCACCTCTTGGCACATGCAGCAACGTTATTCCAGCAAGGACTGAGAAAACCCTGAGTTAGTTGGCAGTATGGCTTGCTGGGGTGTTTTTTTACAACAATCCAGTATCTCTTATATTAGGCTATCATTTCTGGGCTTTCCCAGACTGGGGAGCCAAGTGTTTTAAAACCTTGGCTAAAGTGTGTTGGTCACAGTCAAGGCTAAATCCCGCAGTGTCGTTGCTGTACCGGCTCTGAGACGCAGCTCGGAGCCCCAGCCTGCCAGTGCCCCGTGCCACGAGGCTGCTGGGCTCCACGGGACAGGGCACAGCATCCTCACCGCAGACCACAGCCCCTGGCCCACACGGAGCACCCCGTGCATGGGAGTCACGGGGTGGGGGCCCTTGCCCAAGGCCTGGCAGCCCTTGCTGGCACCCTCCTCGATTTAGTTCCCGTTTCCCAGGAAAGTGTTCTCACCACCCCAGAATGAGGAATCGGGGAATTATACAGGAGAGTTTAACTTTGCTTCTCAGAAAAACAGTGGAACTACTGATTGGGCTGTTTGTAAACATCTAGAAGGAAAAAGGCAATTAGTAGCAACCAGCGTGGGTTTCCAAGAACAAAACCCAATGTCGTCTTGTGGGGCAAGGAAGCCTCTGGGGCAGAGGAGCCGCTATGGATTTTCACTGTGCCTTCAGTAGCAGTTTTGAGTCTCTTTTTCATAATATTCATGAAGCATGGTCTGAAGTGGAGCTGGTTGAGTGATTATGGATGGTTTGTTGTCAAAATGGAAGGACATAGTTTGTCCTCCTGGGATCTGCCCTTCTTCTCACCTCGGGGATCCTCTGGGCCTTCTGGCAAGCCAAGCAGGAATGCGGACACGTTCATGGGTGGGATCTGGCCTGGGCTCTTGCTGGTAGTCTTTGACTACAATTTAAAGGTTTGGCCTCCACTTGGAATAAATTTCCAGGGGAGCAGTGCTGTTGCTCTCATTGCTGTAATCAAGCAATGCAGCTTACACCCGGTACAGGGCTGTCTTCTTGTGAGCCATTGCTTGTTTTCCACCAAGGCTGTCTTTGCCTCGAGGATAACTGGTCGCGTGGTTTGATTTAGTAAAACAGTGGGAAACAGCAAAGGAAGCCGTGCAGTTACACAGGAGGTGGGAAAAAGCAAAGTGTTACGAAGGCAAGATGTTCATCCAGGTCCTGCTGCTCAGGATGTGCTCCAGCTGTTGCTGTTCAATGTTTCCATCTGCTCCAGAAATGAACTGTTTTGTAACTAAGCCAGATTTATTTACCAAAGTCAGGGATTTTTGCCTAAAATGTTTGTGGACTTCTGCTCCAGTGTCTCTGAACTAGTGAACTCTCACACTTGATTTCACTTCCACGTGGATTTTTCTTGCTCCTTGCTTGTAGCTGCTCTTTGGCTGATGCGTGTATCAAGGATTTCGGCCAGCAGAGCCAGCAGGAAGGAATTTGTCAGTCAGGCTACTTTTGGCAGTGTGAAATAGAGAAGGAAACTGTGAAAATGCTGTGAAATCGTAAATAAAAATATTGACATTTATGTGGAGCCAGGATTTTGTGGAGAGATCCCAAAAGTGGAGTGTTGGCACCGAGGTAAATCCCGCTGTGCCTCATCCCAGAGTGCTGCGTTGGGATTTTTCCTCGCAAGCTGCTTTACGGGAGCAGCGGGGTGAGCGGCAGATGGGTTCCGTGGGGCACCAGCAGCTGGTGGTTCCTCACTGCCGTGTGCAGAGTCGTTTTCCCTGGCTGTCACAGACCTTGGGCCAAGAGACGGCTTTTTTCCAAGAGCACCCGATGCTGAGGTCCATCTGCACTGGCCACTGCAAAGCCAGGCAGGATTAGGACCTGCCCCCCTGACAGTGCTGGCAGCTTTTCTTGGTGCTTAGGGACCGTGGCGTGCCCAACGCTCTGGGATAGTCTAGTCGGAATCATAGGCAGGTACGGTGGCTGGGGAAGAGCTGTGTGTTTAATGGCAGTTTTTAACGGCAGCGTCGTGGTGTTCAGCACGGCCCCCGATGGGCAACAGTGCAGACCTCCGAGCAAGCTGTCATCGTCGTGCCCTCAGCTGGCAGCCACCGCGTTTCGCACCAGAGTTGTTTGGTTTCTAAAGGTCAGCTGCTGCCGCCATTTTGACATGACGGGAGATTTTCCAGTGCTGGTAGTGATCTTTCCCCTGAGCATTATCTCTTTCCAGTGAGCCCCTGTGGACCGTGCTCTTTTTTTCCTCAGAGTGGTCTTCGTTTATCACGGTATCAGCTCAGTGGTTAGGGGCTAAGTGTTAACCACGGCACCTTTAAAAGGTCAAGGTGAACTTAGTCATACCAATGTCCCCTCCTTTTCCTCAGTATCTGCTTCAGTCAGAAATCCCATCGTATCATAGCGTCATACCGTAAGATATCAGGAGAGAAAATCAAATACATCTTTTGCCGTTTTTCTGGTAAGGAGAAATAACAATCTATGAAACAAAAAAAACGAAATAATTCTACAGCTGATATTCAGAAATGCAGCTGGTCTTGCAGAGCTTCCCGGCTCAGCCAGCTCCATTCCCTGCCGTTCCTGTGGCCTCAGAAACCCCTGGAAAGGACGTGAAGACAGTGACACTCCAGACACAGCTCTGCTCTGGGTTAAAGAAGTGGTTTCCCTTGCCTATCTGGCACTATCATCATTGATTTGTCTGTTTCCCCTCATCACCCCTGTGGGAGTTCTTTGTCTAACAAAGGTACTCTGAAAGTCATCCCTCCTGAAAATTAGGTTCTATTGCAGCTTGGAATTCTTCCCATTGGTGTCTAACCTGTTCACTTCTTTTAAATGTGATGATAGGAATTGCGAGCAGGATTTGGGGAAGTTTTGCAGGCAGAGGTACTACCTCTCATTAGCTCCCTTAAATAGCTGGAGTGAAGCATGAGCAGATGGGCAAGCAGAGACTGCAGTAAGGAGAGAGGGCATTAAGAGCCGGTGACCTTTCTAGGAAAGAGGCATGTTGGAGATTGCAACAGTTCTGCCTGCAAACCCCAGCCTCTGCCATGCGTCCCTCTATCTTGGGGTGACTTGTGCGTTTTACTCAGTGGTGACAGCCTTACATTGACTTCAAACTGTTGCGTTAAAGAGGTGGAGAAGGGTTAGACATCATTCCTGCCCCAGCCAAGCCCAGCGAGAAAGACTCACATGCCGTACTATTTCCTACTTGATGAGTCACTTCATCCCTTTGCAGGTTTTTTCTTGGGATGACAAACTCATCTTTTTCTAATCAGGATGCGTGCAATACTGCTGCACCTGCCTCTCACCATCAGCTTCGTCAGCATAGATCTACCCATTAGTTACGGAACTCCAGAGACTGAATCATGATCTGGTGTCAACAAAAGCACATTGACCCGCACGATGCTTCATAGCATCTCCCTCATGGACAATATGAACTCTTTGCTTTTCTTGTTTTCTAAATATTGTTTTCTTATTTTTAACAGTTGTCGGGTTAAACTTCTGGCTAAATTGTTTCCATCACTGTTTCTTGAACACTTTTTAAAGAGCTCTTTAACTTTCCATTCACAGTCATTTAGTTATCAATTTTTTCCACCTGGTCAGTTTTGCTCATAATTTCCCCTAATTTATATTAGCCCTTTCGAAACATCTAGTAGCTGTATTACTGGCTGGGGCTGCCCTCTGCTCACACGGACTATAATCAGGTTGTGGTCACTACTCCTTAAGCCCTGACAACTTCTTCAGCAATTCAAATCTTTAAGCACTGTAAAAAGCAACAAATATATCACTTGCATCCAGCTTCCCAGATTCTGTATTAGGAAATGGCCATCTGAAACCTTTGGAAACTCTCCTGATACTCTCCATGGTCACACATGAGTCCCAATAGAGATTTTCCCCACAGCATCACCGTTTCCTTCTCTGGACCCCATGGGAGGGAGGTTGCTGAGACCTGGTGTCAGTCTCTGCTCTAATGTGGCAGACAGAAACAGTCTGCTCTCAGTTTTCTCCTTTTATTCTTTATCCTCTTTAAACTTTTATTTTTGGGTGAGACATGAAAAGGTCCATATCTCCAAAAAGCAAGAGGTGCTTGTCCCAGGGTGCCCCCAGCTTTCCGCCTCATCTAATGCCGATCTCACCATCTTCGTGTCATAAGCCTGCACCACTGCAGGGGCAGAGAATGTGTCCCAGCTGCTGCGTAATTCTCGTACACCTAGAAAAGAAGCAGCCAGGCCCTGTTCACCCGAGGCTGGGTGTCGTAGCAGGCAGGAGGCCCCGTGTGCTTGCAGGAGCAGCCCATGGGTGCTGCGGACCCCGGGGCACCCGCAGCCGTCGCCTGGCCGTGTATTTCGGTATGTACAGGGGCTCTACAGATGAGTGCATCCAGCCCCTCCGCAGCGCTAGTTCAGAGGGCTGAGGCAGTATCGAGAGCCTCAAATGACTGTCACAGGCCGGAGGTTTTCTCTGTATTACACACCGCAGCGCTCGTGCTCCAGCGGGCTTTAAAGCGGGGGACAGCACAAAGGTTGTGGTCGCAGCCAGAGCCCCCAGAGCCTCCGGCTCCCTGCGTTGCCCACGCAGCCAGCTCACTGCCAGCCCGGAGGGAGGCAGGCAGAAGTCCAAGGGGTGCAGCAGTACGAAACCCAGGGGGACCGAGCAGGCAGCCCCTCACCACCAACATTTGCAGCTGACCTCTGTTTTCTTCTTCACCTGCCACTTTCACTAGTCCTTAAGTGAAATATAACCAGTCCTGCCCAGTTCGTCCCACAGAGACGTGAACACAGCCGGGCTTCAGGGGCATGTTTGGGGCTCCCTTACCTGCAGCCACCACCCCCTCACCCCAGCCACCCCAGGGGGGCTTCTCTGCAGGCAGGCAAGCGGGGGGGTTCATGCCAGTATCCTGTGCTGCCATTGATTTGTCTTAGGGTTTGCCAAACCTGGCAGCTCGACGGAGGTAAGGCTGCCGCAGCTCTGATTCCCTGGGGCCAGCCAGCAAGCGAGGCGGAGTGTGCGTGCACACAGTCCATATAGACATACACCCGCAGTAAGTGTACATATATATACACACAGACAGCCATGTAGATCAGCACAGGCAGAAAATGTACAGTCCTCACGCAAACAGCACCAGTGGCCTCATCCTGTTCCCCTCTCTGGCTAATCAGGATGGAAGGCCATTAGCAGAAAATACACACAATATAGATTCCTTCAGCTGCTGGTCTTAGATATACAGTTTCTCCAGTCTATCCTCCTGGCTCCTGAGCCTTTTATCCTAGGTTTCAGCTGGCCTGGCTTGCTGTTTGCTAGCGATCCCACACACCAAGTTACCCACTGGCACCCCAGTCTCTCCGGCTGCTGCCATCCTGGCACACTGGCTGCTGGGACGCTGACCTCCATGCACACCCGTGCACACCCGAGCAGAGACCCTCACCAGGAAAAGAGCTAAAGAGAATTTAGTAAGCAGAGAGGACACGCCGCAGTGATCAGGCACAGATCACAGCCAGACATCTGAGCAGTCCCCTTTGACCCCTTCTCCCCTCTGTTTTCCCACACTGGTTCCTCCCCAAACCGCCTTGACCCTCCCTTTCCCCTTTTGCTCCTACCCCAAGCCATCCCACAGTGAGCCCTGTACAGTCTCAGAAGGCTCTTCCCAGCACCCTGTGATGGGTCCCACAGGCTTCTGGGCAGGCGGGGAGAGTTTCCTGGTTCCTTACCAGGGTGGATGCAGTAACTCAGGGGGTGGATGAGCCCCTGCCCCCCCAGCAGTGTCCTCTCCCCCCAGTGCCACCACAGCTCACACGTTAAACAGATACTTGGAGCATTTGTTGCTTTTAATTCTTTTTCATACAGCTACAACCCTCTGGACAGGCTCCCACGCTGACATTTACAGCTGTTAAATATTATCACTGCCAGGCTGCAAAAAGAGTTTTATAGTTTTTAAAAGTTACAGCTCAGGGAATTGGTCACCACCTTTTCCTGCCAAATCATCTCTTCCTCATCCAGCGTTTAGGGATTCTTTGCTTTTTTAGTGTATGCAGGTTCTTTAGCACCTTAAAAGCCCGATTTCTTCAGTTGCATCTTCAGTACAGATGCAACAGATAACTCAGATCTGAGCAAGGAATAAACATTATTCCCCTGAGGCTACATTTCCCTGCCAACATGCTCAGTCCTTTCAAGGCTGGGGATAGGGGAAAGAGCCCAGGTTACTTTGGGTTTTTAGAGCATTTCTTCGTCTTTCATGGTGCCCATCCTGGGCAAGCAGGGAGCTGCCCTGGCCAGATCCACCAGCTCACATGGAATCACACAGGGCACAGCTCCTGGGGCTCACCCACATCTCGGCCACCTCGAGAGGTGATGCAAAGCCTCCCTGTCCCGGCTCTGCTTTGGGTAGACCCCAGGGCAGAGGGAGCCGCAGCCCCACTTCCGTCAGAGCTGGCGATGGCCTCAGCTGGCTGTGGGGCTGCTCCCCGGCTGCATGAGGAGCTGAGCCCCTCTCCTGCCATTGCAGCCCTTCCATTTCCCCAGCCAAATTGAAGTCCAGCTCTCCCATGTGGGGAGGTTTTTTTCTTTTTTGATTCCCTTCCCTGCAAAAAAAGGTTTGCACACACACAAAAAAATACTTTTCAGGAAAAAAAAAAAAGAAAAAGAAAAAAAGCCTGCCTTTCTGTCCCAATTCTGAGCAACCTTTAGTTCCAAGAATAATAATAATAAATCTGTATTTTTTCCTGAGGAAGGCTTTCTCCTCCACAGCCTGCCTGGGGATGCAGAGAGGGCCACAGCTGGTGGCAGCACTGCTCGCCTCCAGGTTCAGCAGCCCCAGGAGGAGAGTCCTGTCCCCGCAGGGCTTCCTGGGCTGCCTGGGATGGGTCCCATGGAGAGGCAGTGGTCAGGTAAGACACGCCAAGCAATGGCTTGACACCTGGATGTATTTCCTTCGAAACTCGAGCAAGAAAAGTGCTTGCAAGTGATGAACGCATCTGAACATGCTTTAACGTGTCTGAACGGAGGTTTAGCACCCAGCCAGGTCCCCACAGGGGCTTGCCCAGAGCCCAGTTCCTTTGCCTACCACCCAGCTCCTGCCTTCAGCTTGTGCCATCTCTCCCACACATCATCTGGGAGAGAGCCACCAGCGACATCCCTCGCTCTGGCCGGGGAAGAGAAACCAGCTTTTCCCTTTGGACTGCAGGATGGGGACCCAGGGCCGGGCTGGCATCCCATGGGTGTGAGCCAGAGCCAGTCCTTTCCACCCGCCCTGCCTTGGGGTGGTCGCCTCTTGCCCCTGCTCCCCCCGCCTACGTGGGACAGGGAGCGACCCTCGGGAGAAGCACCTTTTTCTCCCCGGAGCAGCGTCAGTGCCAACCACAGCGCAGGATGTCTCTCACTCGCCGTCTCCCCGTGACTCAACTAGGTCAACCGAAGGCAGCAAGTGAGCAAGGAGGCAGCCGTGGTGCGAACGGGGGTTTCTCTTCTCTTAATGCCACAGGTTGTCATCAGTCTGGGACATTTTCCAGCCCTGGTTTGAAGATGGGAGTGATGGGAAATCTGTCCGCACTTAGGTCTGCTCTTGCACATACCCTTGGCAGCTCCCCATGGGCACCGAAACCTGCGCGAGCCCTGACGGGAGCGAGCCCACTGGCTTGCCAGGCTGGGACAGAGGGGAAAGCAGGCCTCTGCCTCCAATTTGGTGCCCCATCCTGCTGTGATGGTGGAGAACGGAGGTACCCGTAAGAGACCTAGCTGTGAGGTACCATCAAATCTCAAATGGTTTGTGCGTTCAGTGCTTTGCCAGGTTTCATGTTCGCTTTCCCATCTTTCACGTAAAGTTTCTCCCAGTCATTATTCTACTTCCTCTGCTAATTTCTCTGTGGTTGTGTTACTCCTGGCAGGCTTAGCACCATAATTGTGCTAATGGATAAATAATATTTGCGGTTATGACTCATCAGCTGCACCATTACTGTCTACAAAATCAGTGTACATCTGGGTGAAGATGCTGGTTAGTGCTGGAAAATAAAGCCCCTGTGGCACCCACACTTGTCTCAAGGTTATGACGCACTAGCCCTGCCTGGTTGGCCCCCGTCTCCTGCGGTGACACTGGAGTGAAGGGGGGACTTTCTAAAAGCCACTGTCCCCATGGCATTTCATCAGGCCAACAGAAGCATTTGAAGAGTGGCCTTTTGATCCAGCATTTGCTTGATAGGGGTTTGTTGCAGTTTAACTGCAAAGAAATCTGCATTTTTTTCTGGAAAAAGACTTCTGGTATTTGGTGGCTGAGGAAAAAAAAAATCCCAGAGAAGTTCAGCTGATAACATGGTGGAGTCATCTGCGTAGTGCTGGGAGCAGGCGCAGTCATGTCTCTCCACCCAGCGATATCATCAATACCGCAATGACTAAGTTGGCTGGAAATTCTCAGGTGGAGTGAGTATCCGCAGGCAGCATTGCTGCCTCCTGGAAGCCCACCATGACCGGCCACCCGAGCCGCACAAGGACCCCCATCCAAAAGCCACACTCGGCTGCAAAAACTCCCCCAGAAGCCAGAGAGAGCCTCAACCCCGACACGGCAAACCTGGCATGGAGAAGGCAGAGGTGGAGGAGCTGCTCCAGCCTCCGAAATGGAGACAGCTGGTTCTCCTTCAGCCATGTGTCCTGCTGAAACAGTGGCCGGGGGTTTGTGGGGCTGCCTGAGAGGCCGATGGAGCTTTGGTTAACCCTGGGTACAGGTAGCTAAATGAACACTCCTATGCAGAACTCCCCATGTCTTCTCGCTGAAATTACTGACCAGACTGACTTAGACACATAGTAGGAGCCTGGGAGCCCCTATGCCTGACGTCCCAAGACTGGGGCAGCATTGGTCCCCTGAGGCAAACACCCCAGAGCTAGCGGGTGCTGGCTGATCCCCAGCATCTCGGCACAGGGTCCCTCAAGCTGAGCAGTGATGGTCGATGCTGGGTGTTGGAGGCTAGTGGCACTTCTCCACCCCTCGCAGAGTCCTGTGGGGGCTTTTGATAATATGGTGTGTATGTAGTCAGCCATGAGTAGAAGTGCACTACTTCAGGCTGTGATTGTCCCAGGGCCAAAGCAATCCAACGCTTTGGATCCCAGCCCAAGACTTCTGTGACTCTCCTAGACGTCTTTAAAGATGAAACACTAAACCCCCAGCTGTCAGAGGCTAACAGGCTCCTGGGGCAGAGGGTTTCTCTCAGCGCTGGACACCAGGTCCTTGAGGGGAGCACTGCCTGCAGAGCAGGGACACAGCCTTTTCCCCTGGGTGTCATCCTCCATCCTGCCCTTGCTGCAGGAGCGGCTCGAGGCTAGAAACCCCAGCACTGCTCTGAGGCCCCAGAAAGGAGCCAAGTAGCTGAGAGTTGTGTGTCTGTGCCCAGCCAGAGCTGCCTCTGAGGATCAGAGAGCAGAGAGCACCTGAGCTGCAGCCTTCTGGCACTAGGGGCAGCTGGTGTACCCCGGGTGGCAAATTGCTTGGGCAGATCTTATTTTGAGCGGTTCTTGCCTTTGCAGGGAATGACAGTCCTTCTGCCTCCGTGCTGGGTTTGTTGAGAGCTGCAGGGAGGAGAACAAGCTGGTTTCCTCAACAGGCAGTTTTGCTATGCTGATAGGAAGCAGGGAGGAACCTCCCTGGAGTCATAACCCAGCGATGCCCCAGAAAGCAAAAGCGAGATGGCTGTGGCAGGGGAAGTCACTGGAGTGAGCCCTGCAAGCTGCGTCCTGTCTCTCTCGCCACGTGCTGGCAGCATGGCAGTGCCGAGCCCCCTCCGACCACCACCCGTGTCCCCATCTCCTCCCCACCAGTACAGATTTTCACGCTTCTTTTAGACCTCTTTTCAAGCTGACACCTTGTGGGCTCAATAAATCTATCGGCAATCCGCTGGCTGTCAGTTAATCCCACAGATGATCAGTCTAAGCAAATTTTATGACTACTAAATGCCGCAAAGCATCACCCATCGTTGGGAAGCCTTGGCTGCAGGAGGGCTGGATGGCTTGCAGGGCTGCCTGCCTGCCTGTGTCTTTACCCCAGCTCAAAGCTGCAGCGCAAGCTGCTAAATATTGGGATCCTGTTCTCAGCTTGACACGCCTGCTGGTGACTGCCTGGTCGATGCCTGGAGGTGCGATTTCCTCCAAGAAGCCATGAGGGAAGGATGGAGGGAATAAAGTTAGTAAGTTCAATTTTAGACTACTGGGAGAAGGGAAGGTAATGGACGGTAGCTGCCATTTGGGAAGCCAGCTCTGATATATAGCAGATCTCTGCAGCGAGTAATGATTTAAGCCCCTCAGTGAGCAGCGTTTCACTCCTCTTTGATGATCCTGTCCAGCATCGCTCAGCGTTAGGCCACGCGGCCCAGTTGGCGCCGACTCCAGGAGAAATGAATTTGCTTTTAAGAGGTTTCCTGTGGGTTCCTGCAACATTAATTCCTTTGAGTTTCTGGATCTGAAGTTTCTTTGAGACTCACACTCATCTACAGCATGCAAGTTGTCCAAGAGAGGAAAAACCACAGGAAATGAGCAGACAGACAGGCGGCGATGTGATGGCAACTGCTCTGTCACACATCTGCTTGGCGAAGTCTACTACGGACCATATTCATGGAGGTCAGGTCAGTGAAGGTGCTCTGAGTGCAGCCCGGAGTAAATACCCCTTCCCACACACTCCCCGGGTTCCTGGAAGCAGCATCATGTTCCTGTATCAGCGATGACTATTTGCACGTGGTGCAAAGCCCTAACCAGCAGCAAGAGGCTGGGGAACATGCTGTACTGTTGTGCTGAAATTGTGTCTCTCCTCCGGCTTGTAGATGGGTTTCTTTTCTTTTCCTATTTGACAAGATCCTCCGCACCATAAAGTTCATCTTGTTGTTGCAGCTGCCATTGGGAGTCAAGAAGATGATCCATCAGGAGCCTTTATGTGTTTTTTTTAAGAAAAGGAAATTGTCTTCAACCACATCAGCGTGTGCCTCGAGGCAGGCAGTGGTCTCGGGCCGCGAGATGGGCACATGAGCTGGAGCTGGTCTCACCGTCATCCCCCCCTCCTCAGCCCTGTGCTGCCCGGAGCGGTGCCAGCCCTGGGCTCCAGCACCCAGGCTGGGTGCAGGTGCTCAGAGCCTCGTAGCATCCCCTTTCCAGCCCATTTCCCTCCAAGCATCCCCCCTTGTCAGTTCCAGCTCTCCACCCGCCCACAAATGCAGCGAGGTCCTGGTGGGCTGCATTTATTCTTGTGTTCCAGAGATGGGCTGCGAAAGTGGGCTGGGAGGAGTCCTCCTGATGTCCCGATGGCATTTGCGACATGGCTTCATCAGGCTTTGGAGGAGTGTTTGCCCACCATACGTGGCTGCCCATGGGCTGCATGGCTGCTCGTTGGGGGCTGGCTGTGGCCTGGACCGGGCTGGCTGGGGGCTGCAGTGATGGATCCCCTCTGCTCTGTGGTTCTCTGACTCACCGAGATGAGTCTGATCCAAAGCACTTGCAGAAACACTGCAGGAAGAAGCATGCAGAGATCAAGATCTTATTAACCCAGACGCCACTGAGTCCTCTCTGTTTTTTCACAGACAAGTAATTCACTGGGCCAGCCCACAACAAGGGGAAAAGCAGCTTCCTCATGCCGAGTGAGACCCCAGACCCCTCCCCAGGTGAGCTCTTAGCCAGGGGCCGGTGGGGACCGGGACACACCAAGGACACGCATCAGTCTTTGTGCTTGAAGAGCGATGGGCTTCTCCCTGGTGACCCCAGGAAGGAGTTAAGACTTTAGATGATGTGCTTTAAATAGAGAACTCAATTCTGAAGTGAGCAGTAAACCACAGATAAGGATGGCACAAAGATGTGTATAAACCGCCGAGGAATTCCCCCGACAGCAGCCCCAGCCCTCCCTGGTCTCCCTGCCGGCCCCCAGCCTCAGCCTCTGCCAGCCCCATTCAGCCACCATGGATTAGCTGCGGCATCGGGGGATTTCTGAAAGACCCACAGCAGTGCACAGAGACACGGAGCCTCCCACAGCAGCACACCACGGGCCGGTCCTGTGCCTGGCCACGGCACCGTGGCCATTTGTTTGCACAGAGTCAGCAATGGTGCCGCAGCACCCACCCAGCAAGCCGTGCACGATGGAGAGGGGACACTGGCCCCCGCTCCCAGCCATACGCCGGCCTCCACCGGGACTGGGAGGAGAGGTGATGTGCCATCAGCATGTGGACGGCTGCTTCTTGGCAGTCCTGCTCAGCCTGTGCAGCCCAGTATTTCCCCAGCTGTTAAGACGGGGTGGCTGCTGCATGGTGCTCCCTCCCTCTCCCTTCGTGGGCTGCAGTGGTGTGTGCATCTGGCTTTGGTAGCGATGCCAAGTGGGGCTGCTTCGCCCCTCGCTGGGCTTTTCTGGGCTCGATGCTGCTGTGAAGCACTGCCCAGGTGTCGGCATCCCCTGGGACCGCAGCTGCGAGCAAGGGCAGCATTGGCCTGACCAAGGTAACACACCCGCTCCGGAGGGACAGGCTGGGACTCGTCTCCCAGCTGGGTGGCACAGCAAAAGGGGGTTTCGGAACCTCCCCATCTGTGCCACGGGAGGACGGCCGCTGCTCCCTGTGAAGCCCCCAAGGGGCACGGAGACTGGCCGCAGCCTTCTCCTGCGTGGCTGCCAGCAGGTGCAGCTCCCTGCTCACCCGGTAACACTGCATTTCCCCAGACTTTAACCAAGCTGGGGAGCAGCATGGTCCTGCCCTGCTGCAGCAGGCAGCACCATTACCCTGGCCCGAGGGAGCAGATGTGCCTCAGACATGGCCCAGACATGCCTCCACGCCCTGCTCTTTAAAAGAAATCCTTAGTGCTTCTCTCCCTCCCGTTTCAGTTTGAAGAGCAGCTGCAGCTCCTCTTGCCTGTGACACCGACAGGAAACAGGGACCTGTGGCCAGGGCACGCTCGTGCCCCAGGACGCCAGGCTCTCAGGCATGGGGCCCACGGTGCCCTCGCTGCCCGGCCATGGGGCCAGCCTGGCCCCGCGGCACCGACATCAGCCCAGCAGAGAGCGGAGCATGAGCCTGAGGATGCATTTCCACAGGGACTGGAAATTTTGTTTTTATAAGGAACTGTGATGGCCAGGGTCATCCCAGCTGCTTCAGCTCAGCCTCTGGCTAGGGATCACTTTTTCCCTGCATTTGAGATTTTCAGAAAACACTAAGGAATAAACCATCAAAAGCCCAGAAAGCAGAAGCCATAACTAATGGTTGTAGAGGTTCCTCTGATTTTAATACCAGAGCAATAAACAACTACAGGAGTAGAAATGAGACCAGACTGTGAGCAGTCCCTGGGAGCACCAAGGTGCTCCTCCAATGCCTGGAGGATCCAGTACTTGGGCAGTCAGGCCCATGCTTTTATTTTTTACATATTCCCTTTTACTAGGAGCAAAAGCAACAACCATCAAGTGCCCAGGGGAGCAGAAGTGTTGGGGGCACCAGGAGGACATGGCGTGCCCTTGCTGTGATGACAGCAGAGGTGCGCGGGGAGCCGTGCTCTGCCTGCTCCTCTCCTGGTCTCCAGCGATGCCTTGGGCCCGCAGAGGACGTGCTGCCGCGGTGCTGGGTCCATGCCTGGCCTGGCATCCTTACCCCAAAGCCCTGGGGCAGACCACGAACGCCTCCGGGCTCCTGTGAGACGCTTCAGAAAGGGGAACCGTCAGCTTATTCCCACGACGCACGCAGAAGCGCAGCTGTGGTTAAGCACCAGCTCTGAGGTATTGCTCATTTGCATCGTGCTCTTACCTCAGCCGCTTTGATGTCGCACGTGAGGTTGTGGTGCCCGGGGTGCCTGGAGCTCCCGTTTGCCCCCGGAGGACAGGGATGCCCACACTCCCCTCCGGTGAACACCACCACCACCACCCAGGTAGCCTGGTTGGCTGCAGGCTCATCCCTGCTCCCTCCTTGTCCCCACCGTGGCCAGCAGCAGTGTGGCACCCAGGGGACGGTGGTCCCACTTGCCCATCGCCGCCTTCCTAGGGCAGTGAGGGCTTGAGGGGGGGCCACGAGCCGGGGAGGACACCCACATCGATTTAGGCACCGGGGAGGCTGCTCCTTCCTCGGCTTACACCTCCGTGTCATATCGGCAAGATGGGGCACGTCCCTGTGTGCTACGTGGTCAGGGCCACCCCTGCAGCCCCCATACCATCCAAGGTGCCTCTCAGCGCCCGCCCAGCGTGAGGGCCAGGAGGTCTCAGGCTGCTCGGACCTGGCCGCATGGGGCCACCAGCTGAGAGGCTCCTCGGGTAACCACAGCACATGTGGGCAAGGCAGCCGCAAGGCGGGCGATGGCAGCAATGCCCACACCTCTGCGGGTGAGAGACAGAGCTGACCTCGATGGCCCCAAACAGCCCCTGGTCTGGGGGTTTGGCCCTGGGGCAGATGCCCTTAGGTGCGAGCCAGCTCCACCAGCTGCTTGCTAGTAAATACTAGGTGTAATCTCCAGGCGGCTGTGGCTGCTCTGTATCAACAACGCTCTTCAGCCTGTGTTTGCTTGCTTTCTTTTTTGGCTGCAGACGCAGAGGTTTAGTTTTAATGGGATCAGCTGTGCAGGGGCCAGCACCTCCCCTGAGCCTCAAGGTGGAGGAGGCCGGCTGAGAAAACGCAGGACACGGGCTTGTTCTCTACGATGCCGAAGCTGCGACTACATCCACCACCCACCCGCACACCAAGTCCTCGGGAGCTGGAAATCGGTGACTGGGCTGAGCTGTAACACCCACCACGCCGCAGCGAACAGCCCTGTGGAGCAACAGCCTGCGAAACGCGGTGCCTACAGAGCGGCGGTGCCTTCAGAGCAGCGGTGCCTTCAGAGCGGCAGCTGCCGGCGTGAGGGCAGTGGGCGTTTGTCACCGGCAGCGGCTGGGCTGTGCTCAGGTGGGGTTTTTTTATGTGTGTGTGTGTGTGTGTGTATGTGCATGCTGCTGGGTGTTTGTCTTTGCCTTTTTTTTGTTTTTTTCCACCTGTGGGCGTCCTGAAGACTCAAATAACGCAAATCATGCCTGGCACTGTCCGTGTGGGGTGAGGGGAGCTGGAGCTCACGAAACCGCAGGGACCACACAAGGCCAGAGGGTGCAGCTGCCCACCGGGCATTGACGCGTGCCTCTGGCATCGGCCAGCGGAGCCTGCACCCGCCGCATGAGGCTGCCCTGAGGGATCTCAGCTGAAAGCTCATCTCAAAATAAAACCCCTAAATCCAGCCCGGCATATTGCGCTTTACCAGCAAACTCTGGGAAAAGGCAGGAGAGCTGTTCTGGGGTAGCAGGGGGGTGAAGCCCTGGCAGTGGTGATGGGCTTCCTGGCCATCCCCACCCCACTTCGTGGGGCTCACAGTGCCGGGAAACCACAGGAGCTGCTGCACAACCACACGCTGCTCCCCGCACCCGGCCGGCTGCGCGAAGGCTGTCCCCAGAGCCTCCTGGGGCTCCACCATTCCTGCCTGTCTGCTTCCCAAGCTGGCTTTTCATCACTCCCATTTGTTAAGAAAAAAAAAAAATGGCAGTGGGGGGAATATTCCCACCCTCCCATTCTCTCCCCTTCGGCCCCAGCTCCTCAGCTCCCCAGGTTTTTCCACTGGGAATACGGATGCTGAAGACTACGGGGTTGCACCGGCTGTTTTGGAAACAGGATGCCCATGCTGGGGTACAGCGCGAGCTGTGCTCGACTGCGTCAGCGTCGCTGGCTTTCGCAGCCGGCAGGAGCGAAACTGAGAAAGCTGAAGTGGAGGGAGAACGCAGCCAGCGTACGAACAGCCCCAGGACCTCCGGCTCAACCGCGTACGGGGGCGTGGGGACAAGCGGCGGCACCCCCTCGCCCTTCGAATGTGGGTCGGCGAAGGGAGCCGCGCCTCGGCGAGGCAGCGTGGGGGGCACAGGCTGCCCAACATGGGGCCATGCTGGCGATGGGAGCAGGGGCGGCAGGCGCAGGCACAGCAGGAGCAGCTGCCCTAGGGGCACAGGCACGGCTGGTTTACTCGCCCGTAACGTGATTTATGACTCGCTGCATCCGTGTGTACAGGCTGGTTCTGGGCAGGAGAGTCAATACTTGAATTCTCCCTTTTTCCAGCACCATCAGTATCAAGAGTTTTCTGAACTGCAGCTGCTGCACCCCAGAATGGCTCGCAGGGCTGTGCAGCTCCAGAAGGGACACCTAGCCAAACTCTGCTCTGTGTCCCTGGCTTAGGGACCGGCACAGACCTTGCCTCCCTCTCCTCCTGATGGATGGTCCTGGCAGAACAAGGACCACCAGGCGGTGTGGTGTCTGCTGCCTATGATAGAGGTCCATGTTCTCACGCATCCCTTGTTCACAGGCTCCAGAGAAAGCCTGGGAGTCCAGCGGAGACATTTTGCAGGGCAGGAGGAGATCTCACAGATGAATCTCCACCTGGCAAGAAAGGAGAAAACCCTGCTAATGCCTCTGCAGCATCAACCCTTGGGTGTGAGCCATCGGCCAGCTGCAGAACCGCAGGGCTGCACCTCCGCTGAGCACTCCCAGGGCATGGGAGCAAAGCTGGTAGACAACCGTGCTCTTGCTCCCCCTCTTCCTATCTTTAAGGAGCACAGTAGAGAGGGGAGGAGGACAGCGGGGAAGTTGGAGGAAGCCATTTATTAAGGAGTTACTCATTAACTGTATTTATTACAGACTGAAAAAACAGATTTGACAGCTTGGAACAATCTTCTGGTGAATGTTTTGGAGAGGCTGGGGCAGAGGCAAAAATAAAGCAGGCTTGTGATTTCTTTCTACTGGGAAAATAGCATTTTCATGAGAAATGAAAGTTTCAGTAGAAAAACGTCTGAAATCTTTGCTTTTCCCTAGAGCAACACAGAGTATCCGCTACCATCAGCATTTCATAGAGTCTAATAACAAAATATATACATTAATATGAAAATCCAGCCTACAGTTCACAGAAGGGCTGCGTGCCAACCTCCCACAGTGCACAAACAAGTGCCTGCTGATGGCTCTGCCAAAACCTGCCTGGAACATCTGCTCCTGCAATAGTAAATAAAACCATCTGGGAGGCTGTTCCCTGCAGCGTCTGTGCTGTTATCGTCCAGCCCACACCGAAACGGAAAGACCTAAACAGGGCTTTTCTGTGATTACCTGTGGCAGGATGACAGCTTCAAGAACCACTGGGGAAGAACGCTGAGCCCGGGTCAAACCCCCTCCAGGGACGCGGCAGCCAGCCGGCCGGCCGTGCGTGTGGAGGGAGCAGCAAGGCAGGAAAAGGGGAAGGGGCCGTCGCGCGCACACACCGCTGCCAGGACTCGCATCGGAGCGCTGCCTCCGCACTCCAAAGCAAGGTCTAACAACCTTCGGAGGGTTTAAAGAGGTCACGGGCTGCTCCATGGCGAGGCCAGTAGCCCTTCCTGTGAGACAGAAGCAACCCCAGCTCCTTCCCTTTCTTATCATCGAAGTGGAGTTTCAGAAGCAGCTGTCATTGCACAGAAGCAGATATCTGATTGTGGGCGCTTTTAAATTTAAAGAAGACATAACAAAACCCACCGACGGGAAACTGGTTTCAGAAATTCAAATGGAAACAACACTTTTTAAATGACAGCCAACACCACACCCCCAGCAAGGCAGTCACTAAGCCGATGCCTGCTGTCCTTCTGAGGGAGCTCTCTTCAGAGACGATTCCTCCTGGGCTTACCTGGGCACCAGATCCAGCGGGAGCAGAACGAGCTGAGTGCCCTCCCGTGGGGCATCCAGCCCCGCTCCCGGGCACAGCTCCGCAGCAGCTGGCCCCACGGGGCGAGGGCCAGGCTCAGCGGCTGCACGATGGGAACGGCTCCGGCAGGCACGGGGACGCGAACGCTTGCTGCAGTGGCAGCTTGAAGTTCTTTTCTGCGCACTGTACCCATGTCACAGGGAGGTCAAGGCTCCGAGCAGAGCCCCAGGAGCACCCTGCACCGCTCAAATACAGGAACATTCTTTGTTCTCACTTGAAGAATCCAAGTCCAGGTCTCCAACACTCTACCCAAGCATCCTCAGCAGTCATAAAACCCCCATCGGCCAGATGTTATCTGGCGACACAAACTCATTTCCTGGCAAGAAATTAATCGAAAATGCTACAAAAAAAAACTCCATTTGGATGCACTCCTGGGTGAGCAGTTATTCTTACACAAGTTTTCTGTCCAGTTATAACTCAATGCTGCCTCCACCTTTTGTCATCTAGAAAAAAAAGACGAAATTAATCATCTAATCAGGGCCTTGGACCATAATGAAACTCAGGGCTGGAGGCAGGTAACAGCAGCGGCTCAGCAGTGGCCAGCCTGACCCAGAAGACATCTGCACCGTGTCGCTGTTGTTGCCACACAACCCCACCCAGAGCTGTGCCTGCGCAGGGGTGCCCAGGACACTTCACGGGACCCCTCGGAAGAGGCAAAGACTTGCAGGCAGCCGAAGCGCCCTGGCCTCAGCGTGAACTGCGGCCTCTGTAGACCTGAGGAAGGCGGACACCAGTGTTCGTGCCCTGAATTTGCACACTTGGTTAACTCTGTTTGGCCGAGGGGTGCCAAGGCCACGGCAGTCCCTGCAGCCCGCAGTGGCTGGAGCACACGGAGCCATGCTTGCCTCAAAGTTTGGCAAATACCGACCTCGGGGACACAAAGGGTGCGCTTGCCTGGCACTGCCTGGCTTCCCGGCTGCCCCAGGCTACAGCCACAGTTGCACAGAAAGGTTTGTTCTGCAGTGACTAGGAGGCAGGCTGGTGAACTCTGCCTCTCCTCCTGCCAACCAGACCACACCAGTAATCACACTGGTGAAGAAAGGCAACGCCACAAGCAAACCTTTCGGATCCGAGAAATTACTTCCTTCTAGGAGCCTGCTAGAAGCTCTCCTCTAGCAGCACGAGCTGTGCCTCTCGCCAGGAGGAGAGCTTGCTGGCAGTGTGCTACTGCTACAGCACGCTGCAAACCCTTCTGCACTTAATTTTGGGCCAGCAAGACACATCCATCACCACCTGCAAGCCCCTGACAAGGAAGAGCCACCACCACCCCTCTCTGCAGCTGCTGTCTCAGAACTGAGGAGGCAGCCCCTCTTCTGTGGAGACCTTCTCTGAGGACATGGGGCTGCAGCAATGGGTCACACACCTCCTTCCACCTCAGGAGCACAAAAGGACGTCTCTTGTCTTGGTAGAGTTTTTTGCTTGGCTGGACAGCAGAGCATTTCTGCCACCCCAGTTTGAGGCTCTTGGGCATTCACTGTTAAGGACACAAATGCAGTGCACGTGGTTTCTTCTTAAATGCAAGGAGTCGCATTTCCCTCTCTTCGCCGGAAGTTTCCTAGAGGTTAAGCAGGAGGAAGGTGGTACAAAGTCACTAGCTTGAACTTTTCTCTATTGAGAAACCAGAATCTGCATTTTTAGGGACTGCTGGCACACAGTTTCTGGCCCTCAAATAGAGAAGCCGCTCTTTGCAACAAGCCCAGTCCCAGCTTTCTACAACAGGGGGATTTTCTGCTAGGAGGGCAGAACTGGGGCAACAAGCAAGGAAGTCCACCTCACCTGCAGAAGAAAGAGTGGGAAGCCTGGGAGAGAATATACAAGCAGGTACGAGAAAGGCAGTGTGGTGCATGTTTGTCAGCAAGTGCTATGCTCCAGGTTTCTGCTGTGAACTAGCAACAAGAAACATTTTTCCTGGTCACCAGTCTCAGGAGCAAGAATTTGGCTATTTGGGTTGTTGAGGGGGACTACATTCACATTTCTAGGATCCTCCTTGGCACCCAGCTGGAAAGGCTTGGTCAGACTTAAGCCACATCTAGTAGCTGGAGCCGCCTGAAAAATAAAATTAAGCTATTTTCTTTCTGTATCCTACACTCCCAGGAGCATTGACCCCATCCTGAGATCAGATGGCCATCTACACCCAAACTCAGGCCATGAAGCCAGCACCGTGAAGCTCTTAAGTGCTTTTTTTCCCCCCTCTTCATGTGACAGCTAATGGTTTTCCACTGCAAATCCAGAAGTGGGATCCAGAAGCACCAGAAGCTCTCAAGTGGCAACTTCCAGTACATTGCACAGCTACTACCGGATTCAGACCACCCCATGCAATTCTCGCTGTCAGGGATGCGACAGATGATGTCTCATTCCTTCCCTTCTGTGCTTCCCATACAATACTCTGGGGTGAATATAACAAGTCCTAGGCCTAAGCTGCAGCAAGAGGCACAGGACTGTGGAAAAAGCCTTTGGTGGTGAAGACCACCAAACAGCACAACAGGTTGCTTAAGCTAACTCTGAAAGCTTCCCTTCCAAGTTTTTCAGCTAACAACTGTCAAGAACAGTTTTGGTCAAGCTCAGCTTGCCATAGATCTGGCAGGGTCTTGGTGGATCTTGGGGCAGAAGATAGACCCTTCCAAACTAATTTCAGTGCTACTTTGAGGAGCTGCTGCTTTGAAATTCAGTAAATCTTACTCATTTCAGGGGGCTGATTACTGTAGTGATCACAGTGTCATGCCACAGTGAAAGCCACCAGCCTAACAGCGACACGTATCAGTACCATCACCCTGCTCTCAGGGCAGGTCTCCAAGAGCAGAGGTCAGCAACTCAGAGTCCAGCTGGCTGCTGGTCACTAGTAGCACTCAATACTGGGAACAACACTTAGGATTCAGTACTGGGGCTTCTTATGCTTTAATATCTTTGCTGCTGACTTGGGTGATAGGATGGAGCATATGGGCAGCAAGCCTGCAGATGACACCAAATTTGGTGGAGATGACACCAAATTTGGCAGAGCTGCTATTCAGAGGGACCGAGACAGGTTGGAGATATAGGTGGAGAGAAACCTCAAGAAGTTCAACAGCAAACGCACAGCCCTGCCACTGGGACAGAGTAACCCCCTGCAGCAGGACAGGCTGGAGACAACAGGCATGAAAGCAGCTTTGCAGGACAGGGCCTGGAAGCATGGGTGGACAGCCAGCCCAGGAGCCAGCAGCGCGCCTGCGCAGCGAAGGCCAACTGCTAGCAGAAGCACAGCCAGCGGGGCGAGGGGAGGGAGAACGCATCTCTGCTCAGCACTCGTGGGACCCTCTGGAGAGCTGGGCCCAGTCTGGGTTCCCCAGCACAAGGACAGTGATGTACCAGAGCAAGTTCAGCAGAGGGTACCCAGATAGTTTAGGCTGGAACACACACCGTGTATGGAGAAGCTGAAAGACAGGTTTATTGAGCCTGGAGAGCAGGCAAAAGGGGGATCTTACTGTTATCTGCCATTCTCTGTGGGGAGCCACAAAGAAACTCACAGGAAAAGCTGAAAGGCAACAGGCATAGGTACAACCATGAGAAATTCTGACGAGATGAAAGGAAAACCTTCACCATCAGCACGGTCACACACTGGAACAGGAAAGGCCACCACTTCTCTGGTCCCATCTCCAGAGACAGCCAGCCTGCTTTCACTTTGAACTTAGCCATTCTTTCAGCCGGGGGTGGACAAAGCAGCCTTCAGACATCCCTTCCAGCTAAATCACCCCAGAAGTCTATGCAACACCACTTCTCACGAGAACCTTGCACTTTGTGGGAAAGTGCATCGTGAACCTGTGCCTTTCAGTTTTCCAATCCGTGAAATGGGGCTGAGAGGATTATTCGAGCCTCTGTTGTCTAGCAGCTGTCCTGAATAACCCACTGTTTTCAGTGTGGAATAGATGACTCAGCTCTTCAGAACACGAGGTTCTGTCTGCAGAGCCTTCCCCCTGGCGCACGCGAACAGGAGAGGCTCTTATTGCGCCATATTTCGTATTTTGTTTCAGAACTCACTTGTGATGCTGCCAGAGGCTGCGTGCTTTCTTCAGATCTGAAACCCTCAGAGCTGCTCCAAAGTTTCTAGCAAACAAACTTGATGCTTTCATTTTACACCAGAAGCATAACAATTACCTGGGAAATCCCCCTCCCACACCCTAGAGCCCGTACTTTGGGTGACTTGATCTCACCACATACAGTTACTCAGGTTCAATGTTGCTTTTAAAAACTGTCATGTAAAAGCCACTGGGGTCAACTTTTCAGCTAAGGCTCACTCTGAACATCTATGTATGCTTCAATACAGAAGTAATGGCAGTTGAGAGAAATGAACCAAAACAAATCTTCCTTCTCCTCCCTTAACCACACACTGCTACACACCTTAAGAGACCTACCCAGTGTAGAACAGCTCTCATCCTGCTGTAGCTCTCTGCTGTTTCCTTTCCCAGCTTCTTCACAATACTAAAATGGCCTTCTCGTGATGACAGCCACCAATACCCACACAGGCACTGCCTCTTGCTGTGCCTAACTCCACAGCACATCCCACAAGGGGATGCAGGAAAGCCAGCAACGCAGTGACAGCTGCACAGCCCCTTGCTACAACTCCAGTCCACCATCAACAGTCAGGGGGGCCAAGAAAGGAGGTCATAAAAAGGTAACGGGGAGGAAACATCGGGGACCTGCACCTTGGGGGCACAGTAGAGAAGGAAACTGCATGGGAAAGGGGAAAGATGACAGTTTTCCTACCCAAATACTTCCCAAACAGAGGAAAACTAGAATGCAGGGTGTCGTGTTGAAAGGGGTAAGGGAGTCTGACAAGTGGCAAAAGGAGAGCCCTCCCGTTGAGTCACGAGGGTCAGAGCAGACCCCCCTGCGTTCTAAACTCTCTCTCACAGAGGAGTCCAGGTGCGGCTGGATCTACTCCTAGTCCCAGACTTGGTCAATGGTTTATGTCTAAGGGTTAAGTGTGCAGCCGCTTATCAGACTCAATGTGCCTGTCAGAGCCCTTCCAAGGACTTTCACTGAAACGGTTTCACAAGGTTGAAACATAGGTGATTTATTCAAGCGACAGGTATCGCAGATTCGGGATTGCCGTTGGTGAATGCACTGTCTACAAAAGTTGAGCTCAAGGTAATGATTTAACGCTTTAGTTAACAGTGTGTTCCCAGGCATACGTCTGACAAAGTCAGAGGCGCAACTCTTACCAAAAAGGCGTCCCTTCTCAGGGGGAAGAGAGGTTCAGGCCCGTCAACCCGTCCATCAAGTAAAGTTCTCGTTTGGCTCCTCCTCCCAAAGAGAGTTTTCATGTGCCAATTTTTATACGTTTGAAAATCTTTTTGCGAGGTGGGACTAAGTCAATTGTTGTGTGTCAGTTGGCTCTTGGCACAGAATGTCGTGTCCTTAGAAGCGGGACTCAGCAGTTTGACACGCCTATGGAGCGGGCATCTCGTTATGCACTTCAGGGGCCATCTGTTCTTTATCCAAAGCAATCTCTGGCTGCGCGGCCTCCGCTGCGCCCCACAGATCACTGGGTTTACAGTGACAGGCTATCCCCCATTACTTCTGTCTGATAAGATAAGCACAAGTCAGTTGCTCCATTTGTTAACTCTCTGGCTCTTGGCACCTGAGTCCGAGCGTGTCTTTCATCATGCACTGACAAGTCCAGCGAGGCCATCAATTACCGAGGGGAACCATGAGCTTTCCCTCTCATCTACCCCCAGTGGAAGCTGTTTCAAAACCGCTATCTGGAGGCACAGTAAGCCAAGTCATCCTTCAGCAGGTACTGCGTAGGTGTGGTTAAAAAGCAGGCAATATAGTAATTAACTTAGACATTTTAGACATTTTAATAGAATTCTCACTTTATAATATGCCTGTTCCCTTCAGCATCTGAGCAGCGCACAGCTGACTCAGAAAAGCAGCAGAGTACCGGAAACACAACAGGCGGATTCTCCCCTTTTACACCCGGTGACGTCCGTGGCTGCGTATTTGTTATGAAGTAATATGAGGCTGTGTGTGTATATATATATATATATATATGTTTGGTTTTTTTTTTACAACGAAGTAATATGAGATGCATTGTTCATGCTGCAAATCCAAGGGGTCTGCAACACCCAGACAGTGAATTGGGATGTTTGGGAGTTGCTGTCCCACCGCAGTGAAGTGGCCTGCGGAGATGGCGACATCATTAGCTGCACTGACAGGCAGAGAGGCTGCCTCTTGTCACAGCTCCAACAACTCCTAGAACAGCTGATCACAGCTACTACAGACAGGGGTGAGTCAAGGACTAGGCTGACGGGAAACACTACTCACAACTCTGATTTTATTGCACATTTTGGCAACTCGTGAGAGATTCCTACGACAGTGTGCACCTTCATGTTTTGTGGTACAAAACAGTTCAAAATATAGGCTAGAAAGGACCTTTCCCTTTTTGCCTTGTTTTCTCAGAGTTTCTCATCAGAAGTTCCCCTGGTAGAAGAGGAACAATGTTAGCTTACAGAATTGCTCACCTTCACAGCAGCCCACCTTGTTCCCAGTTAAATGAATGGAAAAGGATACCAGCAACTGCAACAAAGTTGGACAAGGCTCCTGGAGACTGAGCTCAGAAAGGAAACTACCTGAGAGGGGAGGGTGAGGAGGCAGATTCCCTGTGCTCACAAAAGAAAACACAAATACACCTTTTTCGAACCAACTCCTTCCACCCTCACATTTATTTTTCCTAAAAAACAGTCTTTGTAAACAAATCTCTCGATTCTCCTTTCCGGTTCGGTGGGATTGCTGCAAGCACGCCACGGCACATGACTCTGGGGAAGCAGAGAAAGTGTACCGCAACTCAGTGACATTTCCATAGGAAAAGTTGACTCATAACTTACGTCATGCTTGAAATGCTGACACAGGTTTGTAAAAAGCATCTGAACATCAAGTCCAAGGAACAGCACCAAAGCCCTCTGAAGCCTGACAGGGCTGCCTAGCTCTAGCAGAGCAGAAGGCCCTCCTTTGCTGCCAGGCGCTGGCGATGGATTTTGTCCTGTTGTAGTTCCTCGTGGTTTGGATGCCAGAGTTTCATGACAATTCTCTCAATGTTCAGAGCATAGACAGTGTGCGCAGGAATAACTTCTTTGTGCACCTGGAGATACATGTTAGAAAAAAAATTTCACGCTCTCATACACATTTCCCCACATTGCCCATGGGATAAGCTCCCTCTACTACAGGATGGTCGGAGCACCAGCCCTACGGAGCAGGAATGCAGGCTGCCACTCACGAGGAGAGCTGCAACTCGCCAGCACTGCCACACCAGCCAGCACAGAACAACCGCCCGTTACGCCGAGCGAGTGGCATGGAAAGTAAATCGTCATTTTGCTCCTGCGATGGCATCAATTTGTCATCAAAATCTTACAAACAACAAACACGAGACGAATGCTTGATTACAGCTCTTACAAAGAGCGGTCTGCCTCCATAGCCTTGAGACAAAATCCCAAGGCCTGTTCACAATATCGGAGATCAAGGGGGAATTTCTCACAGCTAGTTTTAGACATTCAAAGTAGCCTGAATGCCCCCAGAGCTGCCAGAGAGCAAGGGAACCACAGGCATGCCTCTCCACAGGCAGGTTCATCCAGTCTGCCTTAGTCGCCTCGCCAGGGCCAGGCGATCATAGCTAACGCACTTCAGCAGCCTGCACGCCAGGACCAAGCGTTCCTCTAAAGTACCCGGGGTGGAACACGAGGAGTCAGAAGGGACATGCCGAGCAAGTCATTTTGCTGCATCGCTGTCAAAATCTCAGTCTAGCTCAGTTCTGATCTAATCACTGCAGCCTAGCTACAGAGGAAGAGTTCACCTTTCTTACGTAGCTCTAAGCAGAGACAGGGATTTGCTCATCAACTCTCTGACCAAGGGGAGCAGAACAGGCATTAAACCATGAGCTAACTGTACGTCAGCTGTTACCTAAGAGTGGTAACAAGCCAAAGCACTGTAAATGAGAGGGAAAGAAAGAAACAGACTGTAGGAGGAGAAATCAGATTCCCCTCCATGCAGCATGTAAACCAAATCCGAAATTGGTAGCCGGTACTCAGGAGAGCGCTGCCTGCGACACGACGGTGTGAGATGAACAGCTTACCTGTAACGCCTCAAAAAGGTCATACATGTTCACTGGCGGGAGGGATGCTGGCAAGGTGTCTCCGGAGCACGCCAGGAGCAGAGCTGCCTGCTGCTCGGCATCGTCGGGTGGGGGCTGCGGAGCCAGGCTCTGACCAGCAGAAGGTGTCGCACAGGTCTGGGGGCTGCGGACAGAGCAGGCGGTAAAACCTTCCCAGCAAGAAAACGGCTCAGGGGTTTGCTTTTCTGTATCAGTCGACTTAGCCCTTAGGTACATAAGATTTCAGTTGCAATTAGAATTTCTTTAAAATTCCAATTTAATAAAAATAGTGCAAACCAATCCGCAACACGCTTCAAACCTGCTTGGTCAGCTTGTTATTTACAGCCAATAATTTCCACCCAGCATAAAAATTAAGGCACCCACAACATTAAATTGAAAGACGTTAGCTGTTAGGCAAGTTGTTTGGAGTGGATTGCACTGGTAGTGTTTGTAGTGCTATAATCAAATCTTAAAACACCCACGACCTCCTGTCAACTGCTGGAAGCCGTCACAGACAAACACAACTGCCTTCTCTCACACACACGCTGTCAGATGCATAGCACAAGCTGTCTGAGATCGAGCCTCTGGAAAACAAGATGACCTTGAAGCTCTGCTAACTGAAAAGGCCTGCCAAGCAACCGTAAATACATGTGGATGCAGAAAGTGACAGGATGGTGGTGTCCCACAGGCCTTCACTTACATTTCATGCCTGTGGCACCACAGCGGTGCCGCCACGAAGGCAGGGCTCTTCTGCCCAGGGGCAGTTTCCTCAAGACCGGCAAAATTCCCGTGTCGTTCACTACAGCTTCCAAAAAAGCAGTAGTGACATTCAGCTGGCCAGGGGTCACCTTCATAAATTGATGGACAAGTACAGGCAGGTAAAAGAGACTTCACACTGCCCTAAACCCCACTGCCAAGAAATTCCCATGTTCTCTCTCCCTGTTTAGCCGCGCAGTGCTCCGTACCGATGTCATCTTAGCATGTGAAAGCTAAACACCATTGTTAACAGGTTCTACTAAGAAATAAGAAGACAAACCACAGAGTAACTTTGGGACTAGCAAACTGCATTTGAAATTTTGTGCCGAGAACTCCTTACCCCTCAATTAAATTGTTGTAAGCGACAACACTGTTCTTCAGATACGGCTGAGGGTTAATGTTGCTTCCGAAGGCATACTTGAAATGGCCATCTCTCAGACGATAGGCTTTCCGCCTGGATATTACAGATGTCAGAATATCCTTAAGATGGTTCTGCAATGACAAACAATCTTATTATACATGCCGATTTACTCACCCTACCAAGTCAGAGCTATGAGAACTGGCAAGTCAGAAGTGGTGCTGCTATGACCACAATAATCTAAAGATACAAGGGAACCAAGATCTGTACAAGTTACTGTACGTTTTCGCTGTCTGACACAGAGAACATGGCGCTGTGCGAGAGTCCTGTGTGCATTACCCTGCGAAGCATACATTAATATGTGATGTGCTGCTTCAAATGTCAAAGAGGTTTCTTAAATGTTAGGAAATTCCCAACCTCTGATCCCTTCAATAATGAGTTAAGAGATTTCATAATTGGCACTAGATGCTACACTTGTACTGAAATACTGGCTCTAAAACTATAGTGAAAAACCACTCACTCTTCTCTTTCAGATTGTTCAGTTGCCTGGAAAGTGCTGGAGAAGCAGCTGTCTGAAAACAAACAGGCAGACAACTGCTTCTTAATTTGGCCTCACTCCCAGACGGGGAATTCAGGTTGGCCTCCACGTCCTGACTCCAGAAAACCACCCACACATCACCGCTCCAAGTAATGGCTGTGTCGTTCCTGCGATACGTCAGGTAATGCACCCCTGATGGTCACAGCCAGCAACAGCGGGCACTTCACCTGCAGGTATTACCCCATTCTGTTACTGCACTTCCATGCCAGACACTTGCGCCTATAATGGATTTTTTTTTTAATAGAACTGCTTAAACTGGAGCTCCCGTTCTGTCCCTGCTTTTAAGCGACAGGAACAGCATTTTCCGAAACACCTACTTAAGCATGAGTGGAGTTCTTCATATGCAAGTACTTCAAAATTAAGACTCACAGGCAAAAATGCAAGACTTTACATCTATAATGCCACAAATCTGGAAGCCCTTTGATTTTCATCTTACTCCTCCCGAGGCAAATAGGCAATCAGAGAAGCAGGCTTCCTCTCCCCACTGAGGGACGCTACCCCATACTGCACACAGAGTCTTTTGTTGCCGGTATAATGCAAACTCGACTGCTGCCCAGCCCAGTCTCACCTCCACAGCATACACAACTGCTGTCACTGCCTCCTCTGTGACATTGTCTAGCCCGTGCTCGTATGCGGTTACGATCATCCTTCCTTCTAACTGGCCACGTGTAGGAAGCATCATGGTATGAGAACACAGCTTCAAATCGTCATCCTCCTGAGGATCCTTTGCCACAAACTGCTGGGCTCCAGACAATGGATTCTGAGGCTGGAACCGGTGCTGTTATGAACATAACATTAGAGTATAAGAAGATAAATACTCGTTCAGACCCTTTGGTACACCTAGCCAAACATCCCTTCTCCAGTCAGAAAGCCAACACCTATAAAAATGTATCACAGTAGGACAAGCAGGGTGATATTCCTCCCTGGGATACTCTCCCAACCCCCAACGACTTGTAACTGGAGAAATTTCTGAGCCAGAGTTGGTGTCCTTTTATTCAACAGCCCACGAACCTGTCCAGCAGCACCCTGAACCACCTAAACTTTGGGTATCCACAACATCCTGCAGCAAGAAGTTCTACAGAGTGACAGCACACCACATGAAGGGTCACCTCCTCTGGTTTGCTCTGTACTTCCCACTTCCTAGATTTATTTGATTCTCCTGGAAGTCTCAAATGTGGTCAGTCATTGTCCCTTTTATCTCTGTTCACGCTAGCCAGGCCAGTGATGATTTTACAGACTTTCACATCTCTCAGTCACCTCCTCCTATGCTGAAGACTTCTTGTCTATTTAGTCATTTCTTGTACAGAAGGGTGTATTTTTACTTACTAACTGTACAGTTTCCATCAAGATTAAAAACCATGATCCTAAGCTTATGTGATTCTTAAGTGATTCTTGAATTTCTTTAAAAGCTTTAAATGCAACAACTTAGCCAAATTCCAGTTCTGAATTTCATACTCTAGTCTCCCCATGCACTTTCAATACTCTAACCAGAGCTGCGTTATGAGCAGCCACTGATTCTGAGATGGATTATGGCTATTTTTCAGAACTGACTCAGTTATTTAGAGAAAAAAAAAAAATAATTACAGAACGGGAATTCATATAGGAAGGTGGCAACCCCCATTTCCCAGGCCACATGTATTCTAGCACAATTCCCTTGACGCGCCAGTGTCTCAAGCTCTGGGTGCTCGTGGTGGCTCCCAGGAAGTCTCAGTCTCCAGGTAAAGGGGGAAAAGCAGATGGGAATGACTGATCCTTGGGCCCAGACATGCGCTTGGCCCAGCCCCAACCCACAAGGGAACAACACGGCCCCAGCCCATCAAGTACTCCCGCAATTCCCATCCCTCAGCTCCCCAAGCCACAAATCCAGTGGGTCTGGAATGAAGACTGCCACAAAGCTCTTTTGGGACATCAAGACAAACACATACTTTAAATATAAACAATGAATATACAGCAAAGTGCATTTATCACATCTTAGCTTCAGGAGAGGAAGGGAGGCTGCTTTATTCAAAGGACAGCGTGGCATTTAACTCAGAGTGAAAAACCAGTCCACCCACTAATGATGTGAAAGCAGGTTTCCCTCCCCGTAATTCTGAAGCTTTCATTACAGGAAAGCTACATGCCTGTATGCCTGGAAAAACAGACCTTCAAAATGTAAGCAACTCTTAAGAGGAATGTGGTTTGGGAGAGCACAAGCCAACTGGAATGAACCCGTGGCCATTCACAGCTGTTATTCTGACCAGTGTGGGAAACATCAGGAAATTATCACGAAACTTCAAGCTCGCACTACTCAGGAATGCCACTAGTAAGAGACAAACCCCTTAATCATAACATACACTTCAAACAGTACTTACTACCAAGCATTCCAGGAACACACACTAGACATGTGGTATAATGTGGTTTACTCGGATACCCCTACGTTACAAGACTGCCACTACATCATGACTTGCTGCTCAGACTCTCCTCTACTTGCCACTGAAAAGTTACAGTGAAGTTTTAAAACAAAAAGATAACACAGACTGCCATCAGAGTTCAGGTTGCAGCTGTGAACACTGCAAAACAGTTCAGCAGTTGTTTCTAAATACAACGAGCCTTCAGCTGGACTCGCACCCCTCTGAAACACTGTTCTCTGAAGCACACACATATAATGCCCGATTATGGTCCCTAGAATCGTGGTACGCGCTTTGGCTGAGCCAGGCTAACTTCTCACAGCGTTAAGAGCGGGAGGTTTCACATGCCCACCTTTCCCCACTACCCCCAGCCACACGGCTGCCCCTTCTTCCTCTGCTGCGCTGGCCTTGGCATTCATCCAGCCGCAAGCAATGCTGATCCAGCGAATGAACCAGCAAGAAAAATGTGGTGTTTGGGGCCTTTTAGCTTGGTTAGTTTTCTGCCTTGTCAGAGAACTGAGCTGGATCACAATGTGCTCAGACACCTGACGAATCTGGCTCAGCATGACACTGACACTCTCCCTTTCAACAAACTGTTAATTCAGTTTGAATCACCAAACCCTGCCAGTGGAAGGCAGTGCTGCATCCCGATCCTCTTTCACACCAGCGCTCTCCCCGTCACTGCCACTGGTCCAGCAGCGCAGAACCAACTGCAGAACAGACGCGTGACAGTACCAGACGGATGTACAGAGCTTTCGTTGCAAAACTAACTGGATCTTGGGCATTTCTCTGCCCCATACCAGAAGACGGCATTTGTGCAAAGCATTTTCAATTCTGAAATAACTTGATCCTCCTAAAACATGTCACCCAAGGAACATCTTACTTCCAACACTTCGGATTGTAGAGTTCTGCAGAGTGGATCACACAATCACAGAATTCTGCCTGCCTGCCTGAATAAATCGGAATTCACTTCTGCTTCAAGAATTCGGCATATGTGTGAAGTTTGCTCCTGGAACACAAGTTTTTGCAAGTGACATTTAGGTGTACTTCCATGGATTCTCCAGTGTCTAACAATGCCAGCTCGCACTGCAGCCTTTCTGCCAAGAGGCTTCCACAAGAGAGGCAGCTACTAACTCCCAGCTCCTGCTCCATTCCAGACCTCAAAACAAATATAACCTACATTACTGCATGCGATGGACTTTCACCACCCCTGGCTGTAACTAGAACTGCACACTGTGTGGAGCTCTTCACCCCAACAGAATGTCAGAGAGCCACGACCACTTGACCGTGGACACTTACATCAAACTTCTGTCGAACTGAAGAAATCTTTTTCTTTCCTTTGGGTTTTCCAGGTTTAGTTGCAGAGCCACCTGGCCAAGGCAGAGATCCAGCGCCTTCTATAAATTGAAAAGGAAAAAAAAAAAAAAACCAAAATAAAACCACTCGATAGGTGTTGCTGATTTAGGGCCAGGATGAAACTGTCCACACAGAAAAACCCTTATCATTTGGCCCCCAGCTAAGCCTTAAGCCAAACCCAACAGGCACAGCCTAGAGGAAGGACTTCTCAAGGGAGAACGCTTTTGGCAGCCCTTCCCTTCCCCTTTGTCAGCCCCCTGCCAGCTTGACTCACTCATGAACCATTACTTAAGTAGGAATTTCTGTCCATACATCACACAAAAACCCATGGCGGAAGGAGAGATATGAGCACAGCCTCCAGGGAAAGCCACAAGAAAGAAACAAGCCATTTGATCCATCGGGAAGATGACAGGAGCTCATCCAGAGGGGGATTCTCCTCCCACTACCTCCCAGATCAGGTCAGATGCTAACCAAGCAGGATCGAACAGTCTGGCTCATTACCTCTGCCTTTACAGTTCCCCATCAGCTTTAGCAAGCTCCATCTCAGAACCCTGTTAAACATCACGGCTGGTCGTTCTTGGTACGCTGAGGGGAAAGGTGAGAGGGGAAAAACTGCAAAGGTCGCTGAGCCCAGGAGCGGGACAACACCAAAGTGAGCAGTGACCTTGCGACTGAGCAGAAGCGGCAAGCAGCTGAAGAAGAGATCGTTGGGTAGTACCGATAAATACACTTGGCCACATCATCTTGAGGAGAACGTTCAAAAGTCCACTGTATGCTGACAGCTACACTTACAGGAGGCCAAAGCACACCCTGATAATTGTACAGCTCTTGGCAATGACAGCCTAGCAGATTTCCCACCGATGGGTTTACAGGATCTGCGCTCGGTTCGTTCAGGTACGCTGGGGTTTCAGACCACGTTGCATTGGACACGTATGCGCTTGCTGACAGCGAGCAAGAAGTGCAACCCAACAACCCAAAGACTGGACAGCCCTCTTGTGGCTACAGAGACAGCCACCACGTTCTGCCACGGGTCTCCTCCTCCCTTGGTTTTGCACAGCGAGTGAGCACCCTTTTTCCCCCCGGAGCAGGGCGTGCCCAGTGCTGGGGTCCCTGCCCAGCTCCAGAGAGCTCGGGCAGCTCAGGTCTGAAGGTCCTTCAGCCACCTCCAACGTGGAGGCTGGAGCTCGGCTGCTGGCAGCACGGCAATGTCTCAGACATGCCCTGGCCGCACCTGAGCCAGCATCTGCCATTTCTTCCAGGCATGGACAAGGAGAGACAGCAGCCATCCCACAGCTCACATCCACAACTGGGCCAGCCTCAGGCACAGTCACCCAGTACAGACAAACAACCCGTTCTGGTTCTCTCCTGTTACCGCAGGCTGCCGTGGCTCAACAGCAGCCTCACGCCAACTGGCATGTTTACCTCCAGATTTCACAACTATGTTTAATTTGCCGTAAACAGAAATTCTTAAACACAGTTATACTATAGCCCTGTTTATATGGAGCGAGGCTGGCTGCCAGTCCTTGGCTGTGTGGAACTTCCCACACTCACTGCTGTAGCATGAGCACAGCGTCCTCTGCCATGAAAAAAACCAAACCTCTAAAACATGACTTAATCAGGCTAAACCAGAGGATTCAGGTGAAGTTTATGAACGGTCAGCTGCTGAGAAGGGGTTAGAAACAACCTACACGCACATACACACAGATGGCATATTCCCCCTATAAAAATAAGTTTATTAAAAAGGTTAGCTACATCTTATTAGTGCGGTGAAAACCAACAGTCTACAACAAATCCACCACTCAGTTACAGGAAATAAAAAGATAATAAATAAACCCTCTCCCAAAATCATAAAGCTGGCATCACTACTCCTTACTACAACATCGCAGTGGAGGCCTAGCAAGGGGGTGTGCGAAAGCACCGCAAACAATCGCCTGAAGGACCACTCTTGCCCTTCATGGAGATCTCAGTACTTACACCTTAGGATCTACCAACATAATGCTACCTCTTTTGCAGGATGTTCTGCTCTTTACAGATCAGTCCTTTCTTTCTCCTCCTCTCCGCCATAGCAGGTCAGACCCCTTGAGGCAGGGCCCACTTCAAAGTTTTCAGTAAAAGCACATCTCCATGTCTCGTAATGTCACCCCACCCCAGGCCCTCCCTCCTTGTCAGAAGTCTCCTACAGCTCCGTCGCACCCTCACTCCAGAAAGTATCCCTAGCTAACCATGCAAATACGGTGGTGGTGCATATGGAGAAAATGGAACAGAAAGGGACTGAAAAAGCAAACAAGACCATTTTATCTGACAATGTATTACAGATGTATAGGTTATAGCAGAGTCTGCATTTTAAAAATGCCTTATTTTAAAAAAATAACAGTAACTTTTAAACTAAATGGCAACTAGATTTTTAGGCTTTGACAGCAGGCCCTGAAAGATGCAACTTAATCGAATGTCAGCCTTCACATTCAACAAAAACTTAGCCAGACTTAGCTTAGAACAAGGAAAAGGTGAGATACTATCTCCTATTCGCCATTATAAAGAGTCCAGAGCAGATTTTTTCTGGCTCCTTTTCCAGGTTTTCATATTACCAAGCCTGACTTGCACTAGATGAAGACAGCAGAATTTCCCTCTATTATTCTAAGAAAACCAGCACTTGCCTTCCTGGCCACAAATGACAAGACTGGGTTGGCTCAGACACGAAACTTCAGAGATGTTACCAGTTTTTATTTAATCTTGCTAGCAAGAGAATTAGAAGTTAACAAGCCACAGCAATGGCTGCTGATATGCCTTCAAAGATGAGCAACAGATAAGAATGTTTTTCTGCCATGTCTCTCAGTGATGGCACCAGCCAGTCCAGAGTGCATCAGGTTTTCCTGGCATGCTGCACCAGCACTGCACAGGAAGAAAGGGCAAAGACACAAACAGAGAAAGTCACAACACAGCAAAGCAGCCAGGCACAGGAAACATGCATTTTCCCACCCTCGTTTATTTGATCTTTGGGGTTTTTTTTAATCTTCTTGCAGGGACAAGGGTTTAGCCAAATATATTCCCATGACCTTCATCTATCAACAACTCACACTCCCATTTTCTTCCTTCTGCTCCCTTCCCAGCTCTCTGGAGAGAAGTGGAACACGAGCAACCCGAGCCCATCTCCTAGTTGGCAGCCCTTCAACCAAAGCCCGCGGGCAACCCCGCTATAATAAAATGCTCCTGCTATCCAGGCAAGAGTTCAAATTCGCTGAACCACCTCTTAGCTGCACCAGCTTAGTTGTAAATAAATTAAATCCTTACATCACTAACTCCAGTGCTTGCAGTCATCTCAGTTTTATTGCTTACACTTAGCTAAGGAGGGAGGCGACAGTTCAAGTGAGATCAACCCAAGAAACCTTGCTAACTTGCTTGCAATTGTCCAACAAACAAGATAAGCTCCGTGAGCAAGTTCAGGCAAGGTCAAAAAAGGCTTTAAGCTTTATGGAATTTTGGGGAGGAAGAAAAACCCCAGGCATAAAAATTCAGAAAAGCACTTCTGAAAATACTGGTAAAGAGAATATCAAAGAAAACAACTTTCTTGTAATGGCAAGTGCGCCACGCTACTCAGGCTGGTATAGCAAAACACTAAAATCACCATTAAGGCACTCTCTAGTATTTTGCACAGCATGTTTCTGGGAAGTTCCTCTCTTCAGGCACTTTCACAGCTTCCCAGCTATGTTACAGCTGGGTGCCACTGGAGTATTCATAGGTGTCTTTACAAACACAGCTACCAGAGGGAACACCACCACCCATTTTTAAAAAGGGCAGAAAAGTCAGATTTCAGATTGCTCAGGATCCCGCTGTGCCCTCAGCAGGAGCTCAGCAGCAATTAAAGCAATTAGTCATCCTTCACATGGGAATAGACATGAACCTTCCTCCCTCTGCACCAAGTCCTAAACGTCTCACGCCACACAGGCTGTTGCACTGGGGCTTGAGGTTCGCGTGACCAGCAGCCGAAGCAGCTGAGGGGGAAACAGAAAGAGCTCTCACAAGGGGTCACATTCACCCCGTGCTCCCTCATAACCCCTGGTGGAACCACTACCACCAGAGGCAGCAAAATTTGGATCAGATGGGTTGGTTTGCATGGTTCAACATATGTTATGAGCACTCCTTAAAAACATCTTCCCCAAGATTTCCTATTCCAAAGGCCACTCTTAACACTGACCACACAATTTGTTTTCTTTCAAAACAAAATAGCATTTTGAAGATGGTTCTTTCCCCCTTGTCTCTCACACGAAGGCGGAAAGCACATGCATCAGTAACCCTCTGTGATGGCGTGCCAAGCACATCAGGCACACTTCTCTAAAGTTACTTGTTTCCACGAATCATGAAGTAAACACCTCCTACCCAAAAGACAGTGGTGGAGACAAAAGCCTGATAGCTTTCCATTCTTATATGGTGAAAAAAAAGAAAAAAAAAAGAAAAACAACAGCAAAAACCAGCAGGTGTCAGACTGGCATCTAGGGGGAGAAAAAGAAGCCTAGACCTAACATCTGGTATTTCATTCCTACTGCACTGCCCTGGCCTTGTGCATCCACTGCACCACACAGAGCAGACTGGCAAGTAAGACATGTGTGTAACAGATCTACCAGTCAGCGGCCCAGAAACAGGTATCTCAGTGCAGCTTAGCTCCAAAACCGTTGGGAGACTCTGCATTGATTGGAGTAGAGCAAAAGACTCTAGTAGGGACTAGCAGTATGTACTGTGAACTGCAGAGCACTAAACTGTCTTTAAGAACACACACATTATTAAATTGATTTTTTTTTTTCTAGCTGGCTTATGCAGATCTGCGGACACAGAGCCAACAAAAGCCTGCCTCAAACCCCTGGAGGTGACCAGCTGGTCAGCGCTTGGTGAGGTAGCTGGTCAGCTAGCACCCTGTTACAGGCTGTCACCAGTCTGCTGAAGCACGACAAAGGGTTCTTCAAGGGCTCTTAAACAGAGTTAGCCTGAATGGGACAAGAGGAAAAGTCCTTGGAAGGGGCTGAATTTAAAAAAGGTCAAGCAGGAAACAGAAGGCACCTGCGGAGCACCACACTGCTTCGTGCTGGGGATAAAGAGAAACCAAAATTCAATACTGTGATACAGAGAGCGGTGCACACAGGAATAAACGATCCCAACGTCAGTCACACAGCGATGGGCTCTAACCTGACTACTGCCACCCAGAAGCAAGACCTTTAGGCTACAACCTCTACTGCCAACGCTCACATCAGCTCAGTTCTGAGCTCAGAGAACATGGGCATCCCCTCCCTTCCTCCCCCTCCTAATTTAGACTCAGCTACTCCAGGTAACACTCACAGGGAAATCACTGTTCTTGTGCTTTCCTTAGAGTACTTACAGCTGGATTATCAAAGTCAAAAGCAAGGAGCAGCAAGATTTAGACAGAAATCTCCCAAATTACATGAGAGCAGGCCACTAAAGAGGACAAGCCTAGGACTCAAAAGGTGTTTGTAAAGTTCAAAAGCAAACAAAGCAAGTTTTGAGGAGGGGGAGGTTAGCGTTTAAGCAGCACAACTGCTATAGTTAAAGACCAGCTAGGACACAAAAGGCTGTGGACAATCCATTAACTTTCCATTTTTTCCTTCCTCCAGCTACATCAGGTACTCTAATCAGGTATTGTCTCCTCTCAAAAACCTCGTCTCAGGTCTCAGCCCATCGGAGCTACAACAATGTTCCCTCCCTTACTACACAGGAGTTTCATATCTTGAACTGCAGCTCAGTTGTCCTTCTTGTCAGATCTCTGGATTGAGAGTTTTTCTGAAGACCAATAAAAACATATCTTGCAGTCCTGACTGCAGCCATCTGAAGTGCTTACAAAGTTAAAAGGTTAACTATCTGCAGAAGGTCGGGCTAATTGGCCATAGCTCAATCAGGATGCACTGTAAGCATTCACAGTAAGCATTTCTGTATCAGATACGTACTTGATAGCAAGATCAGTCAGGAAAATCCAGCGCCCCAAAACGATATCCCCAGCAGAGAGAAGAACAAAGAGCACTACCAAGTTCAGAAGACAGAGGAAGTGGTAAGCAAAGCAGATCAAAAACAAAGCAGCGTCTCCCTTCACCCTTCAGCTCGCAGCACGCACACAGCCCAGAAATCAAGCCAGCAATTATCACGCACAGCAATCCAGCGTCAACCTCTAATCAAGCACACACAGCTTATTTATAAAAGCACCTCTGCTGAGATCAGCTGCATCACTACTTTGATACCCTTTTGCCTAAGTGGCAAAAAGAACACGAGCATTCAGGCTCAGAAAATTGGAGCGCCTTGCGCAAAACCCACCAACGACACACGCGGCGAAGCTTTGCTACCCAACAGCTTTTAATGAGCGTTCTTGGGACTTACCTGGTGCGGAAACCAAGATCTGGCATCTGGTAAGAATAGCCAGGAGGAAATCGTTGTGAGAGTGGACTGCATAAAGACAGACAGTTCATTAGCAACGCATCAGTGCCCAGCGGCACCCCCTCAAAGCGGTCTTAACGTAGCTCACTATGCCGTTCCACCGCTGTGTTTTCCCCACGTGCCCATCTACTTAGGCACAACTTAGGCTTTTTTAAGAGTTTTCTCCTACTGGACCCAGAATCTGCTACTACCATTCTAACAAACAGGACACTACGTGGCACAGAAGCAAGTTAGGTTGCTTGCCAGAGTGCTGCACACAGAAATCCAGCCCTACAGCATGCAGCATGAAACGCCTGGTGCGTTCAGCCAGCACCAGGAGGATCAGCTGCCCCTCCTGCCATGCAGACTCCTGCTAGCAGGGCTTTCGTTTTTTCCAAAAAACGACCAGTAAGAGCCAGCCACAGGAAAGTGAAGTTAAGCCAAATAGTTCCTAGATAAAATGCAACTTCCTCACAGAAGGGTCACTGGAACACACAGTGAGTAATTACGCATGAGAAAGAGCAAAGAGGAACTGCATAAGCCAGGGTCAGAGGGTCACAGGATGCCCTTTGGTCTCTGAACCTGAGCACTGACAAATTCCCTGCCCTTCCTTGCAGGAATCCCAAAGGTGGCAGCCAGGAGGCCCCACAACACTCTCAGCAGTGCCCACCAATGCTTGCGGACCCGCACAGAAATGAGGAGGAAGGAATCCCACTCTTCAGAGCTCCAACCTGCCACTCCCAAAGGCCAGGAAAGGGATCTGCCAGCTGCACAACCGCCCAGGTGAATTCAGGGTTTCCCTCCCGCACTGCAGCCACAATGCCAGCTTCGTCCCAACCCAAGGGTGAGTGCCATACGGAAAGAACTGGGTCTCTAAGGCATTTTTTTGGTTGCTGGGACAGCATATTTTATATTTTTACCACATTTACACGAGGCTAAACTGCCTGTCAGTGCCAGTGCCACAAAGCAACTTCCCCCTGCAGGCCAGGGCACCTCACACCTTTTTGACTCTCTTGCTGCCCGAGCCCTAGCTATTTTCACTTCCCTCACAGCCATTTCCCCGTTGGGGAAGCGACGTGGGGCAGGGAGGAACCGCCCCCAGGCCTGGCAGGGGCAAGGCAGCATCAGGGACAGCAGGAAAACAAACAAAAGGTGTCCTTTTACCATTGTCTTGCGTGAGCAGCCTGCGCGCTTCCAGGTCAAACTCCTCCTTGCTGATCTTTTGCTTGAACCAGAGCTTCAAGTTGGCCCAGTACCTAGGGGAGAGCGGGGCAGGTGCGGACGCCGGACGAGGGGCGTTGTTCCCAAGCCCAGCGCTTGCCCCCAGCAGCGCAAAGCGGCCCGGGGCCAGGCCAGCCGCTGAGGCTTCGCCACAGACGCGGCACGGACCCGCGGCCCTTTCTGAGACCGGGAGAAGGCGAACGGGCCGCGCCGCGGCACCCAAGCCCTGCCCGACGGGACCCCCCCACCGCGGTTCGGCCTCGCTCCCCCACTCCCTGCCACACTCACTGCTTCACGTTCTCGCCCAGCGCCTCGCTCAGGCTCTTCTTGGCCGCCTCCAGCTCGCTCACGTACGTCGTCATCGCCGCCGCTACCGGAGAGAGGGTCAGCGCCGCCGCCTCCCTGCCCCCCTCCGCGGCGCAAAGCGCCACAAAGCGCGGCG
>Ga0065711_1027078_pt1 | contig 54583 bp, 24 predicted proteins | sample Hoacrofraction12_FD_59098 | JGI IMG/M metagenome (GOLD analysis project Ga0065711, IMG submission 59098) | Hoatzin crop microbial communities from Cojedes, Venezuela - Epithelial fraction 12 v2 (version 2) | ecosystem: Host-associated > Birds > Digestive system > Esophagus > Crop | place...
CCCCCCCCCTCCATGGGTGGGAAGCGTATATCTCCCTGTTCAAATTTCTCTGTATGCTTATAGTGGAGACAAAGGGCAGGAGATTAGTATCTATAACTGGTGGGTGCAGTTGTCTGGACTCTTCTCTTCCCTGTTGTGGGTTTTTTCCTTTTATTATTGTGCCTGAAACTTGAAGTCATTCTCTGAATGCAGGATGGCATTAGTCCTGAGAAACAGTTTCAGATTTGGACGAGAACTGAGTTGTTGAAAAGTGCTAATGGAGTCTTTCTTTGTGTTGCTCTTAATTATCATTTCTTTCCCATTAACTAGAGACAGATAATTGAAGCTTAGCGCTGGAAAGAACATTAGGAAACAGCCCTGCCCCGGGAAGGGGATGAACTGATGACCCTGTAAGCTTGTCTAGCTCAAATTTCTGTGGCTTTTTCATGAGGAAAGGACAGAAAAAGGACCAAGAACACTTTGAGACTTTGTATCCATTCTCCACTTAAGTAAAGAGCAGACACACAGAATCATTTTTCCACAACGTTGATTGTGTTAAATGGGACTCTCCATTACAAGTAAAGTTACACTGATCCTGGGATAAATGAGGGATGTGTAAACAGCAGGGAAAACTCAATGAGCCTGAAATAAAAGCGTAGTCAGGCTGCGCTGACAGACTCTTGCAGGAGTGCATGCCAGCCTGCACATGTAGAGCAGGATACAAAGCACCGAACTGCTAATTGGAAATCTCAGCTATGGAATTTGTGGGGGCATCTGTCACACCCACCTCTGAAAGAATGATCGCCTTGTCAGAAAGTAATAATTTGATATAGGAAGAAGGATTTAGGAAGTTGATTCTTTGTAAAGAAGCTACTATAGAACAGAAGCAAAGGCTATGGAGAGGTAATATTTTTCAGTTAAACCGGCTGATGACATTACAGAAAGCAAAGAGATTTTTGGACTCATGGACCGTGACTGTTTCTACTCCCTGCCCTGCATCTCAGCCAGTCTAATGAAAGGTGTTGCCTCTCCCTGTATAACTTTTCTGTTGTACCTGGCTAATTGAGTGTGTAGCAACCCTGCGAGCATAGAACAGCATGTTAGATGCTGCTGCTGCCTGTGGAAGAAACCTGTTGACAGTCTGATTTTTCTTTGCATTCCTCCAGGTCGGATTCGTACAAGGAGACAGAGCTCTGGCAGTGCCACAAGCGTCACCTCAACGCCTGCTGATACCCGAGGCCGCAGCCGGGCTAAAGTAGTTTCCCAGTCCCAGCGTAAGAAGTGTTTTATTTCTGGGGGAGCAGAACGTATAGTTATTAATATGTTTCCCTTGAATTGTAGTAGCATCAGCTGAGGATTGGGGTCACTTCTGCTAATAACATTTGGACATGTAACAAAGTGAATACCTGCTCAGCCACTGTGTGCTCTTGCTGACAAATAGGGACCAAATCTGAGTGCTTAGTTGCTGCCTTTTTTTAATAGTTGTGCAGCAGAATTTCATGTCACAATGATGTGTAGGACTAAACTTGCACTGAGTCCCACTGAGACACCCTCTGTGTCTGTAGCTGACTGTTGTCCTGGGTTCTTGCCCTCCCAAGCTTCTCCTGCCTATGTGACTGTATTTCTGTATGTGTAACACATGAGCTGACTAAAGTTAATGGGATTTGGCATAAACTTAAAATAGGACATTACCTGTTTTGTGTAGATACAGGGGAGATGGTTCTGCTCTCTGATCCACACGACACATCTGCACTCTGTGGCTTCCTGGCAAGGCATGGCTTTCCCCCAGGAGCCGTACATATGGTGTTGCTACGTATTTGTCAAGTGTATCTAAAGAGAATTTTGTCACTCAAACTTTAAAAGGAATTGGGGGAGGGAGAAAGCTGCTTGTGCTTTGAGGACCTGCAAGCTTGTGGGTAAGAAGAGATGGGGTCTGTGGAAAGACCTGTTTGTTCAGAGGACTTGTCTTGTTTTTGTACCTGTATTTGAAAGCCCTTCTCTGTTCATGCTCTCATTGCTTTGCTGTGTCGTGCTAGAGGGATGGAGCAGCAGTGTATAGCATTGCATTAGTCTAGGAGAGCTGAAGAGAGAAATATTCAGAATGGGGCCAAATGGAAATCTTTAGATTGAGGTCATGAAGGAATTTGGGCTTTGGTACGCTGATGTAAATTGATTTCTTCATTTTTGAACCAAAAATTAATCCAAAGCCAGAAGTGACTTTTTTCCTAAACTTAGTTTGGTGGAAAACGATCAGACCAGATGAGACAAGTCTCAGAAATATTTAAAGAATAGTTGAATGTCCAAAGGTTTCAAAGATTATGGGCTTAATTTTTTATAGAATGCCTTACAAAGCTTTAGGATGGTCATATCTGAACCTGCTGCCTTGGTCTAGTTTGCTGAATCCTGTTTCCAGCCTAGCTCAACCAGATGTGATCTTTATCCTTAAGCTAAACACTGCACAAAATGATTTCTAAATTCAAATATAACAACACCACAGGACCAAATTCTCTATGCCCACACAGTGGATAAGCCTATTGGAATTCTGCAGACTGGGCTGTGGTGTAATTTAGAACAGAACTTGGGTCTCGGTGTGCTGGTTGACATTTAGATGAGAAGCTGATCAACCTTGGGAAATTGTTAGTCGCATCTGCACATTAACTCACTGCATTCTGCAGAGGCTTTGGGTGACACGTTGGTAAATAAATCTGTCTGTATTGTGTGTAGCATCAACCGCATGCTGAATGCTGTATTGTCTTGCTGTCTTTTAATCCACTTTTTGCCTGTCCTTTGGTCTGCCCTCATAATCAAGGATCCAGATCAGCTAATCCTGCTGGTGGTAAGAAACGTTTTCCCTTTCTTGCTTTCTCACGTTACTTCCTTCACCTGTTTTTTAACTGCTAAGCTTTTAGCTACCCTCACCCTCTCCTAACTATGAGACGTAAAAAGCATTTTCTTAGTCATAAATCCAGTTGTGTATGACAAGTTATTTTGCTTTCTCAGAGTAGTTAAACATGGTAAGTGTACATTCTATATATTGAAGCTGGCTCGTTGCTGCATCTTAAATACCAGGTGTTAAATTCTTCTTCTAGTTACTTCAGTGCAACCCTACTGACACCATGAGATTGCAGCAGCGTAACTGAGAGGAGTCTCGGCTTTTAGGGTGTGGATGCTGTGTGTGAGACTGGCATCTGTCACAAGTATTCTCACTTTTAGGGGAGTGGGAGGGGTGGGGAGGGTGGTGTGCTGTGTGAGCCAGCACCACGTGCAGTATTGGAGTATAGGATTTGATTGATTCAGTATGGCTTTGGGCAAGAAATTAGAGGGGCGAGTAAGTTAAAATAATACATGTGTTATGGTATTGTCCATGAGATTAATAGAATTGCATATCTTTTTAAATTAAGACAGAAGAACAATGTTTAATTCTTACTAGTTGTAATAGTATCTGGAACTGAAATATTTCAGATGTGTAGGTACTTTTCAGAATGAAACCAACATGAATATTGGTTCAGAAAGTGAGCTTGCCTGAGTATATTCTTGCAACCTTTTCAAACGTACTTTTCCTGGATGTTTTAACAAACAATTGAATGTCAGGAATGGTAATATCAGCAGCAGTGACTTCTATATATCCACAGAAGAAAAAAGAGCCTTGAATCTATTAATTTCACAGTTCTTTGTGATTACCTTTAAGCTAGCATTACTTAATTTTCAATCAACTTACCAAATGAAGATCCACAGCAAAAAAAAAAGTATTACTCAGCTCATTGAATTAAACAGCAAGACTTTCGGATAGAAATATCTGCTGCAGCTGGAATGTAAATAAATCTTGGTTAGTAGACTGTCTTGCAGACAACATCGTTTAGTAGAAATGTAAACTTGCATTGGACTATTCAAAGAGACAAGAAAAAATAAACCAGGCCAGCTACTCAACTTGCTAAAAATTTTCTCTAGCTGAAGAATAACTAAAGAGCTTGTGTTTAACCAAACGGACCTAAGTAAGCCAGCATCTCTGCAAATGTGACAGGCTTGCTTGGTTTGCCCTCTAATGTGCTGATTTGCTGCTGCTGAGACAATATTTTTTTGAATTTTCCTTTACTGAATTATTGCAGGAAAGTAATGCCACCACTGCAGTGTAGTATGAAGATGCCGGAGCTACTTTGCAGCAGGTTACCTGTTCTAGAAGCCAGAGTGCTGCTGCACAGTTCTCCACACAGGCTGATTTGTGTTGCTTCGAGGAGGTGAAGCAGCCTGTGAATTCCATGCTGCTGCAGCAAGGCTGCTCCTGGCACCTCTGCAAGCTCGCATAAAGCCAGCTGGAGTATTCATACACTGCAGTGTCTGCTTTGGTCTTGATCCCAGATGGGCAGTGTGGTTAATATAGGCAGCGCTGCTCTTGTCACTGTTTATTGTCCATGGGCTTTCCTCAGTCTTCGTCGAAAGCCATGGGGAACGCTTCCATTAGTTTTCTGACTGGTTTGGATCAAATTCTTAGATAGAGCTCATAGTGTTCCAGTGTTGCTGTCAGAGTATTTAAAATCTTGGGAGTTTTTAATTGTTTTTTGTCCTTATTTCTGGTTCTTTTCTAGCTGGTAGCCGGTCTAGTTCTCCGGGTAAGCTGTTAGGAAGCGCCTATGGTGGCCTGAGCAGTGGAACATCAAGAGTCCAGCCAGTGCCATCATCTTCTGAGAAGCGCAGCAAGATCCCTCGGAGCCAGGGATGCAGCCGAGAGACGAGTCCCAGCAGAATAGGACTAGGTAAGAACAGTCACTGCAGTGACATGCTGACCGGCATGCGTGAAGGAAGGACTTCCCTGTTGACTAGGGAACTGCTTATGTGTTACTGTCGTTATTCTGACTTTTTCAGCTGGCAAGTTGTAATTGTGGTTTGTAGGAGAGTAATTTTAATTTTCCAGGTAGAGCTATGGTTTCAAAGTAGGCCTAAGGATGTTATGAGATGTCTTCTCTTTGAAATTCAACATGAGCGATGTTATTAGATCAGGCAGCAATAACAGTTGTCGGGAGTAACCATCACAGCGAAAATACCTCACTTGGCATCGATGGCTTACTCCTAAAATGAGCGGAGCAATCTTTACAGTCAGTTTATATCAAGGGTAAAAAGCCCCTGCTTGGATTATTTTAGAAATATTGCAGCTTAAGTGGTTTGCTTCTCTCATCTGTAATACCTTGGAGCAAATTGTTAGATGGTGTTTTAGACTTACGCTTCAGTTGTTCTGCTTCCAATATTCTTGTCAATGACTGTGTAAGTATTCTGTAATAGTTTTTATTTTCAAATTTATCAGCAGACTCATTTTTTTAAAGTCAGGTGAGTAAGCATTATTATATATAAACTTTTGTGTATCTGAGGTGAAAAGGTATTTGATGTGCTGTCTGAACAAGTAAATGTTGTTTTCATTTTTAAATGGAAATTTTTTCATAAGCTCGAAGCTTATGTAGAGGAAGAACACTTTCGATAATACTGTTACTAAATTATTTTTTTATCTCCAAAGTATTTGCTAGTAAGCTGAAATTACAGCTCAACTGTTGTCAATTAATTTTTAACTGTTACCTTAGCAGTTGTATTTTACACTTATGCTACCTTTCTATTTAGGGTATGTTAAGAGAAGTATCTTCCTTGTTCTTGAAGTGTATTGAAATGGCTTTAAAGAACCTGAGTGCATATGCTGTTATGTTTCATAAAAAATATTGCATGCTCATTGTGATTGTTTTTCCAGATTCAATATTCTTCTCATGTCTGATCTATTTATGGCCTCTGTAGAAGTACATAGTGCTCTTCTGTTCATTGCTTTTAAAATGTGAAGTGCCTCCTAAATATTAGAGGTAATTGTTCTGCTGTCACTGCACAGAACAACATTGTTTTTTAGAAGGAAACAAGGAATGATGGATAGTACCATCACACATGCTTTAGCTGGTCATCACATTATGTGGTCTGGTTTGAAACAGCCTCGAGCATCTGAAGGGAAATTGCCTTGTTTAAAATCCTCACTCTTGGGTTGCCTGCTTTCAGGTATATTACAGGAGCCTTGAATTCTTTTGAAAGTGTAATTTGTATCTCATTGCTGTGACATGCTAGCTGTGAACACAGTCAGTGCTTGTTCTTTGGGAGTGGGAGAGAGTTCTGACAGATCTGTGGGATCTGTGGCTTCCAACCCCTCCACCCCGCCCCCGGGTTGATGGCCACAGCCTGTTCTTTGGGGCTATTATGGGAGCAGGAGATTCTGACACCTGTGCTGCCTTTACTATGCAGTTGCAGAAATTCTCTTTATTGGATCTGGAAAATGGTAATACTGGCTTGGGTGGAGATAGCTTTTGAGCTGCCATCTTTATACCATTATTCAATTGTATTTACTACTTTATAACATAGTAGCTAACAGTGTTTTATGCTTTCTTATTGTGTTGCTTCCATCTCTATATTTCCTTGATGTTTTTTATTTGTTCATTTCATTAAATAGACTCCCTCTCACATTGTTCCTAAAGATGTCAAGAGACTTTTTCAGTGTCTGATTGAAGAAGGTACTTGTGCACACATATGACATTGAATGTACATGTAATACTTGAGACTTTGTGGGATTATTTATGTATTTGATACACATGTGCTTATCCCACAGGCTGAAACATCTCTTAAGTCTGTGGTCACATTGCAGCGCAGCGGGTGTTGAACCATCGTGCAGATCAGGCTGTCAGAAATGGGTAATTCCTGGTTCCTGTTCACCACTCATCCGTTGACTTATGTGGATTTTGCCAGGGTGGCTGGGAACTGCAGCCGGACCAGTGCTGTGTGCGCAAGATAAGGCACGCAGAGCGCGGGTCCCTGTGTGCAGTTGGGCTTTATACAGGACCCATCCACTGGAGTTTTTCAGGCCCTTCTGGGGCAGTAGCCAGTTAGCAGAGCCTCTGCATGTGGATGCCCGTTAGCATCAGTACCTTGCTGCTAGCTTAGATTTGCATGATGACCACAGGTATCCATGAAGTATGTTCCTTCTGTGTGCTGGAAACCTTGAAGTAGTACGTTGTTTTCCAGGAGACAGCACAACGAGGCACATCTAGCACACTGAGGTCCTGCCTGGTCGCCTGTATGGCCCTGCTCTGTTGGTGCTGTTCAGTTTTAGGCTTGCCTTTTTCTGTTCAGTGGAGATTTACTAGCAGTCATACGCTGTTGGGGAAGGAAGAGTATAGTGTGCTGTATCCTGAGCTTTTGTTTGGGCTTCTTGAAGGAGAGCTCATCAAAAAAGGTGATGTCTGTTTCCCATGGATTGGAAGTTCATTTGCTTGAAGTTAATTCTGTTGGATGGTCAGCAGAGCATGTGGCACAGCTGGATCTGAAAGGAGTGAGAGATTTGAGATTGTCATTCGCCCAGAAGTGGGGCAGGCACAGCTGGCTACTGGTTTCATTCAGCAGCGTTCTTTCTGTTGGGTTGTGCTCTGTGTGTTTATTGGAAAGCTGAAGGCAGTTCTTGACTTGCCTCTACTGGGTGTACCCCACTGCAGAGCTTTCTTTTGGCTGTTTTGGCAGCATTTACAGGCTCTTTAAAATGCTTGAATTAATGTAAAGGAAGCGTCTGCTGATTTTCATTCTCCACTTAAGAATCATTAAAAATCACACCCTAATGAAATGCAGGTTTCTTCCAAGCAGGAGATGTGAAAACAGGAGCAGTATCGAGTTTTGCTGGTGGTATTTGCATCTGTTGGGTACCACTGGTATAAGACAGCCTAATAGTGTGTTTTAATAATAGTGTGAACCATATCCAGCTGCTCTGACTTTCCAGATTAAATTGGTAAAACTGAGATGTATAGGACACATCTAGGAGTTTGGGATTTTATTACAAACAACCAACCCCTGTCTTTACCTAGGCTCTCAGTCCAGAGCTGGCTGTGGGCACACTGTCTGCTTTCACCCTGTCTACTTCTTTTAATCAATTTTGCTGCTCGCCTACTTAATTTCTGTCCAACTTTTGGGGGTTGGGAATTCTGAAATTGAGACTTATGTCTGTCTTCTCTGCCTTCGCTGCCTGCACTGCGAAGACAGGCTGTGACAGCACGAGAGACTTGTCTAAATGACACCACTGCTGGCAGTGCCCGAAGAAAATACTCTGAGCAGCTGATATCCAGTCTGCTCTACACAACACAGCAGTAAAAATGTGAGGCAGGTGCCTGGGAGTCCACAACAGGCTCATCATTCAGTTCTTTTCAGTCCATTCTTTTTTTTACGTGCTTTTGTATTTGTATCCAGTAACATGCAAATCTTTTGTTTGACCATTGCTCATGAAGTACCCAGTGTTTGGTTTTGGGTGCTGCATTTGTGCAGTCAGTATTGTGCATCATCTGTGGCATTGTCCCACTAGTCTGTTCTCATGCAGTTAAAGTGCATTTTCTTCATACTTCATGCTGCTGCTGTTAGCTGTTATGGAAGGAGAATGTAATGTGTGCATCCATGAATTTTTTTTTAATCATTCATAGCTCTCCCTCTCTAAAGAGCCTTTGCTGGTTTTAGCAGGGTTGTATTATAGAAAAAAAATACGGATTTTCTTAAGAGAAATGACTGCTTGTGCAAAGCTGATGTGAAGGCTCCATTATTTACATAGAAGCATGAGACCCAAGAATGAGAAGTTTGCTTCTAGAGTACTCAATTTCAAGCAAGTATTTGTATGAAAGACTTGAGTGTTACTTTCACCTCCAGTTCACCTGTCAGTTTAATTCCTTGTACACCTGAGGTGGGATTATTATACTCATGGACCCTAATTTCATCCAGTTCATAGAACGGTTTTATTTATTAGAAGACCATCTAACTCACACAGAAGTTTTAGACATTTTGGTGATCTAATCAACTTGGTCAGTATCTCATCTTGTATTCTCTGACATTGAAGTTCAACCATCAGAACCATTAATTCATCTGAGAGATAGGAGCTGGGTTTTGCAAAACTAGGAGGGATTTGACAAACCAAGAATCTGGCAGTAGTCTATATTTGAATTTTAAAGCCTAAATATGAAGGTTTCTATTTCATTCTGTACTGTTTTGCTTGAAAGGATACTATTACACCCAGTTTATATGAGCCCACAGGAGCACTGTAGGGGGAACTTCATTAGCCTGAGTCTAGGCATTCAAGTTTTGTATACAAACCAATAGAGATTTATAAGAATATGTATATTCTGAAGCATACAAATGGCACTATTTTTATAAATGTGAGGATACTGTTAAAGTATTAGTATAGAGCAGGTTCACATTATGTGTATGCCTCTGCTACATTGTCATCAAAGCTGATTAGATTTTACTCTGTGCAAGAGAAAATTCCTTAAAGGCTTTTCCTGAACACTTCAAATATGCTACTGCCTTTTCAAAATAGCAAAGGAAATCCCGCCTTAGTCATTAAATTATTCAGGGTAAACTCATGACAACTGCTATTCTTTTACCTAAGAAACATTGTATTCTCTACTGGGCGTAAAGCTTATTAAATAACTTTCTGCAAACATCTTTCATATCAAAATGACATGGAATTTGCAGAGGAATAATCCAATTTTAAATACATAAAATGCTCATTTTGTAAAATAAAAAAATTCAAATCCTTGATGTTAAGCAGCCTTCTAATGGCCTAGCTCTGTTTTTCTTACTTGGACAAAAATTCAGCTGTAGTCAGTGGGATTGCTTTTTACTCTGAAAACAGGTTCATCTTCTATCTTCGACTTTGCATTTGGCCAAATGAAGAGCGTGCATATGATGAGTTCCTGTGATACAGCTGATAGGCAGGAGCCTTACGAGTCTGTGGGAAATTGAGTACTTGATAGCTGCCAGACCAAAGATACGAGTCTTATTGATGTAGGGTTTTGTCAAAGTAAAGAATATAGTTTAAAGCTCCCCTTAAGTGCCCATGTGTCTTAATCTGTGTGCATATAAAACCATAAATACAAGGTTTTAGGAATGTTTGAGGGGCAGAAGTTAGCTTCTGTTAAAGATCTGAAGCTGCTGCTGTCTTAAAATTCAAACCACTTTTTAACCTGTCTTTCAGGTGTTCAAGTTCTAAAAGCTTTTTCCTCAGTGTCTTTCATTGGAGAAAAATATTTTCCTAAGTCTGTACAATACACTTTTTTTCTCCTAGGATATTAGTTCATGGCAAAACAATCTTTGTGAAAGGCAAATAAATGTAAAAATAGCATATTGGTATTGTGACTACTTCAAATCTTGACCAGGTTAAAAACGCTGCTGTTTTGTTCCAGAAGGGTGTTCATCTTATAATTAAGGAAAAAAATATTCCAGAAGGGTTTCTTTCAGCCTCATCTGTTTTGCATGTTTTGTAAGAGTAGAGCTCCCCTAAATGATTGAAGATTCCTGCTCTACTTGAATAACAAAGCTTGGATTGGTTAAGAAAAAGGCAGACTGTCAACCAGGCGTTTAATGCTGCTGAAATCTCACATCGCAAACACAGCTCAGCGTGTAAGGTAGTTGGTTTGTAAAGAGCCTGAGCAGGCTGCTGCCAATTGTAATTACTAATGTAATAATTACCGTAACTAACAGAAATGTGACTTGACTTTGAGCTTTCTGTCCTCATTAAACTTGTTCACCTTCTCTGAAACTCTCCATGCTGCATGCTAGCACGGAGCAGTCGTATCCCCCGACCCAGCATGAGTCAGGGGTGCAGCCGTGATACCAGCCGTGAGAGCAGTCGAGATACAAGCCCTGCTCGGGGCTTTCCTCCACTTGGTGAGTACATGTAGGCATTGCAGCTTTAAGGGTCAATTTTTTTTCCTTTTCCCTGTTCTGATTGCACTTTCAAGACACTGCCAGGTGGAATGAGCTTGTTTCCTGTCCTCTGTTGGATTCCTGACACGCTCCCTGTTTCCAACCCTGTTTCCCTTCTGTTTTCTTCTGCATGCTTCAATTCTGATTCTCAGCATTTCACTGTTAGCAGGAAAATAGTTTGGTTTGAACTTTTGTAATTTTCAGTTTCATTATATCAGTTTATATGGGGCCACCGTGCTTCACTTTACAGCACTGATGGAAATCTGCAGGAGAGCAAGCCTCTATTTTCTAGGTCACAGTGAAGTAGTCGGTGGCATCCTAGCCTGTTGCTGAGTGACTCTAATTATTCATGGTCTGATTTTCTTACAGCTAGGTACACTAACAGTATATCACTTCTATACTAAGTCCTCCAATAGATATAGAATCTGTTTTGTAGAGGTTTTACACAACGTTGTCAATCATCAGTTATCAAGTTGCACATTCCATTTTGGATGAAATTTCCAAGCTGCCTAAAATCATGGAAAGGTGGAGGCTTTAGACGAGCATCATTGTCATGCAGTTTAAGTGTACAGCACAAACAGAAAAATCTCATTACGCTTACCACATGCAGAAGCTTTTTTTGTTCTGCACAAGGCTGAAAACAGCAGGATAGTTAATGTTTCTGATCAAATACCATATCATGTATTCAACCAAATACATTACTCATATGAAAGATTTGTTTGTCATCTCAGACATTATTAAATGTTGTTGATCTCCAGGCCCTCTTCATTTATGTAGTAGCTTCATAGCCATGCATGTGGTGTTAAAAGTAGGAAAAAAGCTCTTAGAGATTTCATCAAGGCAGGAGAACTTGATCCTATTATTACAGGATCTATTTTGCACGTAGTGACGAAATACAGGTATCTGAAGTAGTGGGTAAGTGGAACATAGCATTCTGGACTTAATTCTGCAACTTTAATCCAATTGTGAGAAAAGGTTATGAAAAATATGGACAGATGGACAAAATTTTCCTGTTTGGTTCTCATATTTGATTAAGATACTCTATATAATCTTTTCAACTTACGTAGCTGTTGTCATTATTGGTTTGGTTATTCATCTCGATTTCAAACACAAAGGCTTGTTGTCTTCATCCATACAAAATCATTGCCAAAATTACTATTGATTTCAATGCTGTAGAATCTTTGAGTTAATATTAGAGAGGCTTCTGGGTTCAAGACTTCATTGTTTTAAACTGTAGTGAGCTTTAAAGTAATATATTTATTTTATCTGTAATATCTCAAATTTGGTGAAAAATGAGAGCAGTTCAACTTAACATTCTATGAACTTGGTTCATAGCTCTGTAAGATAAATAGATGAACTTTTTCTTGACTAAATAAAGCTGATTTGATACCAGAGCCATAAAAGAACAGCAAATATGCAACTGCAGCTCATTTTTAATTACCTGTCCCGCTTCAATTTTAATGATTTTCTCCAACCAAAGTGTTTATCCAGGCTGGATTTCAGGGTTAACTTGTCAGTGTTCTGTATCATTGTGCTGTGTTTCATTTTAGTGAAAATACATTAATTGCAATATTGTCTTGAGCCGTTTTCCTGAAAAATAAATGCAGTATATCAGAATCAGTTGGTGTGAGTTTGGTGCACCACCACCACCACTGAGTCTGACTCGTATACTGAATATAAAATTTCATTTACAGATGTCTTTTACACTGGTTGTAACAAACGCTATTGAGGGGAGGAGGTAATGCCACTTTAACGATAGTTAATTAGCTGAAGTTAATGCATTTTTAGAAATATTAAAAGTCATTGAGGTTAAGGTAGGGAAGAAGCATCAATGTAATAGTGACTCAATACAGTTGTTATCCTATTGTCTTTTTTTCTTGTGTTTTCATGGAAATGCTTTAAGCTCGAGCATGTTCATGAACTTGTTAATCATGTAGTGTGTAATTTATCTGAAAGAAATGTATGTCAATTTAAGCCAAAACAGTATGATTCTATTAGAGTATTTCTAGAACCCAGGTAATCTTACAGTAATGCTAAGATAATATAATCCTACTGTGTATGGTCTATTTTTGCTTGTAAGGATTAACTTCTATATCAGTGAATTGTACTTAAACTTGCTATATGGAAACGACAGGATTCTTGCATTTAATGGTATTATGGTCAACGTCAACACTGACATCCTGACCTTGCAAATTGCTCTGCTTTGTTTCGGGGCTGCTGTGCAGGTATGCATGTCTGTGCACCAAGCATCTTGCTTCCTCAGCTGGGAAACACCAGTGAAGAGTTGCTCTACACTCAGTCTCCTTGCAAGCAATGTGTGGGGTTTTTTTTTAATTGTTGTTCCTGTTTCTTCATGGACCTTGATCTTGAAGTGACATCCACAGGGGCACAGCGGATGGCTTGGGAGAAAGCAATTGTGAGGTTCAGTCCATAATTCTGCACTGATCCTGCAAATCTTTCATGAGTTACTTACAGTGTCAGTGGGACTGTTCTCTTGAATAAATGCATGTGCTCTGCATAGTTAAAGACTACATTGTGTATTCTCTACAGCTTTTAGTCAAGCTCCCACAGCTGGGAAAAAACTTAAATTTTGTTTTTCTCACTTTGCTGATTTCTGTTTTCTAATATTAGTATTTGTGTTTATGAATGCGTTGCCTTAAACAGAAGATGTACAGATTTTTCTGCTGCACCCATATATGCATAATTGATGAAGCCAGTTTATTTTAGAAGGTGTTCCTGCTTTATTTTTTCAGTTTCTTGACAGTACTAGTAATGATGTTAAAGCAACAAGGCCTTCAGTGAGTCCGGTGGTGAATTGCTCAAATGAGCTATCAGTTTCTTGGGTCAGTTGCTTTAAGCTAGGTGAGCATGTCATTGCTAGGCACAGGGGAAACCTCTTTAGAAAAACTAAATTTCTGTAATTTGGAAATGGCTGGACCAGCTGTCCATTTGCTTTGATAAAGAACTCGCCTTTATGCTGAACTCAAGAACTGAAACCCTCTCCAAAGGCATTTTGTGATTCATGTGCTGCTGACAACTAGAAATTGAAGTGGGAGCTATATTTGGCTTCAGCTCTTCTGCTACTGTGTGTGTTCCGTTGCTATTAACACTTTGTATACATGTGGTGTAATTCTGGATAGGTGTATGATGTGCATATGCAGATTATCTGTGCATGTACATATTTGGATTCAAGAAACATGTATGCAAGATTTGTTAAAAGCAAGAGACTTCTGGTAGTAGTGACAGCTACAAAATGTGTATACGTGTGTTTACTTGGAAAAAAAACTCAACCCAAGACCTGTATGCAATGGTTGGCCAACCTCCCTGTATGACTCTTTCTACTTCTGTGGTTACTCGTTCTTTTTGTTAATGTTGGAGTGTTTTTGTGCATAGGCTAGAATGTTAAGAAAAAATACCTGCAAACACAATTCCTAACCATTCATCATGGCTCCACTTTGGGGTTTAGATCAGCCACATCTAAATCCTGCTCTGTGGTTATGTGCTCCTCGTTCTCGTGATGGCCGTCTTCCAGATCTGTGGGTCTGGAACGTCGCTGATGTGCACTGGGTCCTTTTGCTGAACTGCACCGGGTTTGGGACTGTTACCAATAAGTTTTGTCATGCATCATGTTTACGGTCGTGGGGGGAAGGGGGGGGAGCTACAGATGGAGATGTCGCTGTGGGGCTTGCACTGTATCTGTTACGCATTCATATACAGCGTCATTTCCCTGTCACTATGAAACACCTTTACCGGTAGCGGTCACACGCATCCCCTTTGGATTGTGGCATTTTCTGTCTCGGGTTAAATGTGTGTTAATCCTGTGGGTGTTGCCGTTCCTTCTACTTGCAGCTTCTCGACGTCATTCCAGGTCCACTAGTGCTCTCTCCACTGCTGATTCTGTTGGGCAGTCAGGTGAACAAGCGCTAACTGCATGAATCTGCTTCTTATACGTAGTCTTGTTTTACACCATCTTCACGTTTGCCGTCATGTGCATCAGCCAGCACTTGGCATGTGCTTCTCACCGCTGTGGGGCTTTCTGTTCTGTTTGTTCGATGTGGCTTTTTGTTTTGAATTTCATTTATTGGATGTTTTTGATTTTATGTGTTTTAGGAACACTGAGAAGTGTTTAAACAAAGGGTGATCCAGGGCTTTCTCAGTTCTCCTGTAAATTGGATCAGTTGTGCAGCATGAGCTAAATCCTGTTTATATTTACTCTTTAGCAGTGTAGCAGTTTCCAGTGCCTAGGACCGGATCCCAGTGGGTTTCATCCCACTTACTAGTAAATATTCTGGACTTCTGTCTCTGTTAATGGAAATTCTTTGTGGGATCCTCTCCAAAATACACAAGAACAGCAAGAATTAAGCACTGATGAGCTTTCAAAATGAACTTTGGAGTATAACATGTGCTGATCCATCCTTCAAGTAATGCTGAAGGCCTTGTCCAAAGGATCTGGAAGTTGTTGAAAAAATAATTCCCTTAATTTCTCTGGGCTTTGCATCAGGAGACTAATGCTTAAATGTCATGTGAAAAATCTGCAGATTCCAGTTGCTTCTTCCCCACCCCTGTGCTGAATTTGCAGTCGCAGAGAACCTGTAACTCCCTTTGAAATTGGGATATTTCACTGGGAGTTCTTAAAATTAAATGAATGAGGGCTACTATCGTGGGACAACAGAGATTTAATTATGGGCACAAAGATGATGTGGATAATGAGCTTCAGTGTTTTCTTGGGGGCCAAAATTGTGTAAGGTAGGGCGTGAGAAGTACTCTGTTTCTCATAAGTCTAGTTAAGTGGCTGTCAATTAACTAAAACTCTGAAAACATTTCCCTTATAAAGTTACTTGGCAGAAATGATGGAAGCTGATTTGACTGGCATTTTTCAAAGTAACAATTTGAATTTGTATTGAACAAAAATAATTGAAAAGATTTAAAATTCCTCAATTGTAATACCGATATAAGCTTTGTTTGCATTCAAATTCCTGTGATAGTCACTTCCTGCTTGGCTCCTGTGGTTTGGTACAAAGCATAATCAAATTCTATATGGTTACCTGTGTCCTAAAACAGGCCAAAATCTCTCTTAAAATGGCAAAGTCGGTCCAAAAACGGTGGTTGGGAATTTTCACCAAATTTGTAACAAGTATAATGAATGTAGCCAGGGAGACAAGGGACCATTGGCCGGAGCATACGCTGCTTATTTCCTGCCCAGTAACACTGGGTTTGCCTGTACTGGTTATTCCCAGAGCCATGTGTGTTCCCAGCCCCACATTAGAGATACGCCGAGGTCTCTCCTAAGGTCTAACTGCTGCACTCAGGTACACCAGCAGTGTCTTGGGGAGAAGTCCAGAGTGACCTGGGTGTTGTGAATCTAAAGGTCACTTAAAGAAGTATTTGAGGAAATTCCAGATAGCCATGGAGACAGATAAAAGCCAGCATGCCACACTGTACTTAAGTTGTTAAAAAAGCTCCATTTTGTTTCTTTATGCTGGGTATTTAAACTGATCTACAACTGAATTACTTTGTCATTCTGTTCTTCATTTTTAAAAAAACCCAAACTATCTTCCCTTTTCTAATGTAATACTAAATTAATGTGAAAACAAATGACAATGGTATTCTCTGATGCTTGGTTATTTCAAAACTTAAAGCCAAATTCTGATCTCAGTAACACTTGAGTAACGCCGTTGAGTTGGGTTTAAATATAAAACTGAATTCTAGAACTTATCTCAACATTTACAGCTCTTACACTGTACCAGATATCTTGTGCACTTAGAAATAATACTTGTCTTCTGTATATCTTTGTAGTCTATATCTCTGTAGTAGTGACTTTAGTTTCAATCAGACCTAATGCATTGTTATCTTCTCTGTGCTGCTATTAAGAGTGTGCAGATCTTTCTATTTTAGGGGTGAAGTAGTGTTTCACCTAATACTTGAAATGATTCTTTGATCGAAGTGCATTAAAAAAGGGGATAGTAATAACACATACAACTTTTATTTCTTTGTGAAATGTCATGATTTGATTACTTTTTGGCAGTAGTTCTAAGAAGTTTGTTTATTTTTTTTCCCTTGTAATGTGTTTTGTAGAAAATGTGCTTTTGTAAATCAGAAATGTGTTGTCTGGGTATTTAACTCCGAGAAACAGTATTTTTTGATAGGTAACACTTTTATTTGAAATAAATACTAGTCTTCAGGTTTGTTTTTTTCTCAAAATACTACAGATCTAAAAAATTTTCCCTATTTCCCCTCGATAGCTTAATCTCTGACACGCTTGGGTAAAGCTTTGGAATTAGGACAGTAGACTGGCAAACTTCAGTCTCTGATTTGTTACGTGTGTCAGTGTGAGCTAATTCCTTAAAAGATACTTCAGTGCAGTAGGTTTTTAAAGAAGAAAGCAATGAAGTTTTGTGACAAGCGCAGAGTTTTTCCCAAAAAGTACAGTAAGCTGCCGAATATAGTGTTTGACCTCAGTTTTGTGGAAATCCATTATATAGTTACACATTTTGATAAACAGTATTTTTCCTTTTGTAAACTAAATATAAACAAACTAATAAAAGACCTGTGTGACTTGATCCCCGTCTCTTGCTGCTCGATGACTGCCTCCAGTGTGCACTGGCTGCACGTCTCTTCAGTGGGTTCGTGCAGCTGGGTCCGTGCACCACTGAAGTTGCTGACAAAACTCTTACTGGCACGTGTGGGCACGAGGGACAGAGGTGCAATGTCCCAGGAGGGATGTTCCCAGTCCTTCCTGAGCAAAGACAAGCCCCTGTGGAAACAAAAACTTGGAATGCCAAAACCAGTCTCTTGCAGTTTATAGACTGGAGATGGGATCCCAGTAAAGTGGTATCTGATCTACTCCCATCTAGGAGGACTGTGCTGCAAGAGCCTGGCGAGTGATGTTCAAGTCACTGATTCTGTCATATTCCTGCTAGCATGGCTTTTGCCCAAACAAACTAATTTCAGTAACTTTTTTGGCAGACTAGGCAAATGCTGAAGTAAACTAATTAGTATTAGGAGTGTAAATGGCGTTTTGGGCCCAAGCCTGTTGCTTTGGATGCCATTGAGAGCTTTGCCATCAAATTCAAAGGGGGAAAGATGATATTGTTTGATCAAAAAGCATCAATTTGGATATATCATAGAGCTTTTAAATGGCATTTGCATCGCTTCTCAGGAACAGTAGTAAAACAAAAATAGGAGTCGCTTCACAAGCAAATGATAAACCTTATTTTTATACTGTGAGGCGTAGGGGGATATTTTACTGGTTAATCAAGCCTTGAGACATAAAATAGGCTAATCTGGTGTTGCGAGTCTCACATCCTTGCCTGAGAAAAAGCTGCAGGGTGGATGAGTGCGCAGGTATTAACATGTTCTGACACTGGGCACAAGCCTGTCTCTCTGAAGTTAATGAGAAGCTTTCTGTTGATTTCTGAGAGTGCCAGATTGGGACCAGCATGTCTGCCTCTGACATTAAAATAAAGCTTGGAAACTAACGCTGTGTAAAAAGAAATGCAAAATAGATACCCTGCTTACCAGCTTAAAAAAAAAAAAAAGTTGCCCTGAGGATCCAAAATTGTCTCTGGGGCCCTACAAACAATAGTTTGTTTCTTAGTCTAATGGCAGACTCTCTAGAGCTATGGATAAAAGAGTGTGTAATGGAAAAGCACTGCGAGTTCCCAGAGCCTGTGGGGAAAGCTGCTTGGGCACCTGATTAGGATTCCAAGTGAATGTGAATTAATTGAACAATCCCTTTCAATGTTGTCTTTTGTGCAGACCGGTTTGGACTCGGACAGCCAGGCAGGATGCCTGCTTCTGTGAATGCCATGCGAGTCCTGAGCACAAGCACAGATCTGGAGGCTGCTGTGGCCGATGCACTGGTAAGAGGGAAAATACAAAATGCTTCCGACACCGGAAAGTGGCTTAAAGTTACCTGTACGTATGTTCTCCTCTTTCTAAGTAGCTTTGTTCTGATTGTGCCAGTGCCTGATGCTGTAGAGTTAGTGACCTGTTGTTGTTTTGTCTTTGGGTGTATTGGCAGCAGTATTTATGTCCTTATTCTGTGTTAGCTCTCCACAGTTGTTATCAAACAGACCGCTGTGGCTTGGTGCTAGGACTTGCAGGGTGGGTTGAATCAGCTGTTCGCCTTTCACTTGGATGAGTTTGGCACTGTGGGGGTGCTTGGCACCGGCGGGGTCAGGGATTTCCATCAATCTCATTAACTGCATGAGGATTTTATCAGAAAAACAGTGTACTCCATTGGTGTCAGTTCCCGATCAGATTTCAACAAGAACTGAGAATTTCAGAAGTTCCTCCCCTGTGTGATTTGCACCTGTCTAGATACTCGGATCAGGTCATAACTTGGCTTGTCTGTAACTGGTACCATCTCATGCAGTTCAATTGAAATGTATTTGTGTAGTGTGCTCCTTGTAGTTTCTAAATACTCAGTGCATTTCCAGGTAAGCTTATTGTCACTTTTTGAAATTTTATTGTCCTGTATAAGCTTGCTGTGCTATAATATATCTTGAGTAGAACCCAGAAAGTGTCGTCTTCTATTCAGAAAACAAGTGTTAAATAACCCTTTGGATTTACTTTAGGGTTTGGGGGGAGAAAAGATGTACAGAGGCAGGAGCAATTATTGTGCAGCATTACCTGGGTGCCAGTGTACTTTGGGTCTTCTCCAGCTGTAGACCTGAGCTGAGGGGAGGATTTCCTGATGTATCTGAGGCAGATGTCTTGGATCTCGCTTTACTGAAAATGAACCACGTCCCCAGAATTTGAGGTGCCCTTTCTTCATTTCCTAGTTCACTTTCCCTAAGGATGCCTAACAATTTTTCTTTTTTATATTTGATTATTACTCAGCTCATGTCACCTCTATTTCTAGATGACTATTGGAGTACTCCTAGAGAAATGTTGTTTTACAAAATCTACCTTTTCGTAAAAAATAGAGGTACTTGTGAACAATATAGAGGTAGGACAGTATATTGTAGAGGGCACTGCTGTGTTTAGTGGGCTGAATCATTAGCGGGCATTTTCATTATCAAATACAACAGCTTGTGAAGTGGTTCCTGCTCTCAGAACCTCAAGTTTGCCACTAGAGCAGTTCAGGGCATAATTAGAAGTGTTGGTTTGCCTGCATAAATGAAATCAGACTGTATTCCTGAATGTTAGTGGCTGTTGAATACAGGTTTGTTGGGGGAGGAGAGGTTAGCAGTGAATTGAAACACCACTGTGATCACCGAGAAGTATTTGGATGTGACTTAATCTTCAGCTAGACTTAGATTTCCATTTTAAGTATTACACTTTTATAAACTAAATAACATTGTACTGGAATGCTAAAATCTTAAATTTGAACACTTAAAAGGGAAATCTATAAGTGTAGCGAGAGACTGCCTACATTGGTCAACCTGAATTTGGATGACTTTGGGGGATGCAACGTGATCTTGTTGTCCCCTTCTTTCCCACCACACCAATTTGCTCTTTTTCTTGGTTGTCTTCTGACAACAGACAATTTGCAAACTTGGTTCAGGCTCCTTTTGAGAGTGAGTAGTGTGATGCCAGTTTTACCCAGCAGCCTTGTTTTTGGATGAGTATTCTTTTCCCTGTAGTAGGAAATGTAAAGAACTTCTTCAAAGATGTTTTTAGCCAAATACTGAGTTTAAACAAAGCACAGTGGGTCATTTTGTGACCTCTACTCCATGTGTATGATTCCTGTCGGATCCATTGCCTCTGTTAGACAGCTGGACTTGGCCTGAACCCACAGTGTCTGTGCTGAGAGTCAGTGCTCAGATCTGTCAGAAGAGCTCAAAGGGTGATGGAAACTTTGGTGTTAAGTAAGGCCTTTAAGCCAGGGGTGCTAGCCAGGGAGTCTTAAAAGAAGTTAAGCTTCAAAAAAATGTGAAAGAACTGTGGGTTGAAAGAGAACTTGGTTAAGTGAAGTTGATTAAATGTGCTGTACTGTAGATAGTGGTTTCCTGACATCAGAATTTCTTTCCAAGACTCTAAAATCAAATGCTATTGATAATGTGTGGGGAAATAAATCACTACCAAAAACTCTGGTATCTTCTAGAGCAGCATTTCTGAAAACTAAGCGAAGAGGTACTGTATATAGATCTGTCTTCAAAAACCTTAGTAACAGATATTCTCACTTCCAAACTTCCTAATGGATATGGTAGCATATACCATATGGAGATAAAGACAGGCGTTATTATACCCACTTTTATTTTGCATAAACTGTATTTTTTTTTTAATTTGCTGAGACACATTTGCTATACGTTTTTGTTGCAAAAACAAACCCTACATAAGCTTCTGACATAATTCTCTATGCTTTTTCCCACCCTTCAATATTTTCCTGCCTACAGCTGTTAGGAGACTCCAGGAGCAAGGTACTAGTGCTTTCTTGACTTTTTATTTCTACTTTCCAACTTTCCCCACCCTGTTGCTAACGCCCACGATACTGCACTTCAGTTAATTTCTACGCTTCAATCCTGCAGTCATAGTGGAAGCAAAACTCTGCTGGCTTCACAAGTCCAAGAACTGCAGGACTGGACACTGGAAGGAATTCTGTAGCAAACACTTTAGAATATAGGCGACCTTTTTCTGATACATTGTCTTATCAATACTGTTCTGTTAAGGTTCATTTAAGAGTTTGCTTTGCAGTATAATATGCAATTTGTTTTGCTACCATAATTATTATAATATCCTTTCTAATATCAAGGTTGTCAAAGATGTACGTAAGGGAATTAGGTCCTCTAATGCCATGCTATGGAGATGAGTGGGATTTGAATGCTCATCTGCTTTAGGAGTTTGTGGAAAAATCCTAGTCCAGACTAACAGAGAAATTGTTGTCTCCTGTGTCCCAGTGCATTTCCAGAGTCACTTCACTGTCAATATCAAAGTGAGTGTGCATGCCAGCACAGATTCCTTCAGCTCTTTCTTCCTTATCTTTTTTTTTTTTCTTGAAAAAGAGGTTGCATCATGATAGAATCTAACAGTGGAACTGACCATTATTGACAATAAAGCAACGTATGATTTCATTACCAGTAGCTAATTCCACTGGGCAGAAGTATTTCACTTCATGCTGGGGAAGGCAGGCCCTGTTCCCCTTAGTCACTCGAATAGGCTCATTGAGATCAATAGGATCTGTCGTGCTCTGCTGCGAGAGGTAAGCACGCAGTGCTTGGTGACATCTTTAAACACTTTTGTCACTATAACAATAGCATTAGTCTTCCTTTTAGCCATTACGGATAGAACCTTTTTCTTTTGGTATTGATGTAACTATATATACCTCACTAAGTCTTAGTTTCCCCTTTTCCAGAAAAAGCCAGTGAGAAGAAGATATGAACCCTATGGGATGTACTCCGATGACGATGCTAACAGCGATGCTTCAAGCGCTTGCTCAGAGCGCTCCTATGGTTCCAGGAACGGGGGCATTCCACACTACCTGCGGCAGACTGAAGATGTGGCTGAGGTCCTCAACCACTGTGCCAGCTCCAACTGGTCTGAAAGGAAAGAGGGGCTCATAGGTCTTCAGAACTTACTCAAGAGCCAGCGGACACTGAGGTGACCTTGGTTGTTTTATAGTGTCAGTCATTCATGAGAGATGGCTGTAGTCAGAAGTCAGTAATAGACACCTGTCTTATGTAGAAGATAGTATCTTTCACAGTTGTGAAGGCTTTGTCTCCACAATGTGGGACTTTAATTACTTTTGGAAAAATGTCTGCTCTGTCATCAGTATAATTAGAGTTAAATTTGTAGCAGTAATGTAGAAAGGACTCAGGTAAGCATGTTACCTGCTCTTAGCCTTCCTCTGTCTCATAAAAGACCTCCTATGGTCGGTGCTTGCTGTAGCACAGTGAGGTTTCCCACAATGATGGTGAAGCAAATGCACTCTAAGGGTGGTACCATTTTTACATTAGTCTTGTTTGAACCTTCAGTGTTTTTTACCCAGGCGAGTTAGTTGGTGAAGCAAACTCTCACTGCACTTACTCTAAAACTATTTAGGGCGTGTGTGTTTCAAAGATGAGATCAGACGATGCTCTCAGTATGTTCGGTGTACTTTTACTCTTTATGAAGGCTGTGTTAGGTATAATTATAGATATTATTTGTAACTCTTGAGAAATCTTGTGTCAGAAACAGTCTCCTATAAAAGGTGTAGTTTAGGATGTAGAGGGAAGTTTCTTAAGGCAATGAAGTAGGTGTAGCAACTCTGAAAATTTGCTTATGGTAGGAGATGCAGACCTTTCTTGCTTTTTGAAAGCCAAATAGACCCTTCAGATACCTTTGACATGTCACGCATTAAAACAGATTCTAGAATTACCCAGTAGTTCTGTGGAAACTTCATATGGCCACAGGTCATGTTAACAAAAGACAACTGGCTCTCAGGCCAAAGCCTTTTCACCGGTACTTTGTGGTGAAAGTATTTAGAAACAAGCTGCTTGTCTTTTGTCTCCTTTGGAGATACCATTCACAAATAGCTGCAATATTTTTATTTTCCTGTTACGAATATTATGTGTTTAAGTTGTAACCGAGTTTATAAGTAGCTGTTGTATGGTTTATAGCCTACCTACTCGGATTTGCGCAATTGTTTCCACTTTAAAAGGCCTTTGCTGGCTGAAAATATTTGATGATTCATGTTAACAGACTGAATGAAAATGTACTGAGAGCAAGCCTGGAAAGGTTATTCTCTTGCCATCATAAAAATATTCTAGCACTTCACATGATGCGATGCAGTACAAGTGTGAAATGCTACAGTTTTTTTTAATATGGATAGTTAGATTCTCTACATCAGCAGTGATTTTTTGATGTGGTCTATTTACGAGTCTTTTAAAAGATATTTCCCACATGTATGCTACCTTTTTTCTTTATTTTACCGACCTGTCTGGAGAGTGACTGGCATCTCATATGCTTGCATGAAAAAGTTGAGTGAGACTTTGATTTTGCCGCAAAGGTGTGTGAGGATTATAACAAAGGTATTGAGTGCAGCTGGGGATAGTTCAAGGGAGGAGATGCTGAGAAGGTTGGGTGAGAGCCTGTTTATCCAGATCAGTAGCTCTTAGCAGAAATGCCAGCAGAATTCAGCTGTTGTTTTCAGTCCTGCTGGTTGCAGTTTTTGTACTGTACTGCTGTCACTAGTCCCTCAAGCTAGCGCGTTTACTTAGCTTTGATCCTGAATAGTTTATAAACCTGTCTCAGAAACTACACCCTTGCAGAGTTATTTTTTTAACTTGATACTGGTTTTGGTTCTCTAAATTATATTTCCTTTTGGTTTGCTTTTGGTCTGCTTCCTCCTTGGTTGAGGGTTGATATGGTGCCTGTTCTAATGCTTAGATTTTATCATCCTGTTTGTTCCCACGGCATCTTGCAGAACATCATCAAGGTCATTAGTCCAAGGGGCAAGTCTGTCTGTATTCTAATTAAACCTGGTATCTTCTCTTGTGATGTAACAAGTTTAATGAAAGGCAGTGATGAGGCTAGGTTTTCTTTAGTATTCTGAAGTGAAAGATGGCTGGTCCTGTATTAGATGGGATTTGTATAGCCTGAAAGTTGTGCATGTAGAGTGTTTTGGCACTTACCTATGCTCTTTTCTTTCATACAGCTTCATGTGGTGTAGTTCTCTAAGGGCTCCCCATAAACTCTTCTAAATAAAACAAGGCCAGCAAGTCCCTTAAGGAAATGTTCTTCCACTGCCTGTTTCAATTTAGTACTTGCATTGTTACCTCAGGTCCGTGAACTTTTATAGAAAGAGACACACTTATACTTGCTGTTGTCTTGTAACCTTTGACCAGAAAGAAAATTCATTAGAGTAATAAATAGGAGTTCAGAGAGCTCTGATCAGTTCAGATCTGCATGGTCAGGAGAGTGTTGTAGAACAGCTGTTTCGAGACTGCGCGGTTTCATCCCGACTGAAGCTGACAGCTTGCTGTGGGGCTGTTACAAAGACATTTTCCTCTGCATCAAACATTTAAGACCGTTGATGTTGTGCCCTTTTAAAATTTCATCAGCCTTTCATGCGTGCGTTTATTTGAAAAAATGTCCTGTCTTACTTAAAAATAAGGTAACAAAATAGTTGCAGACTACTAGCATATTCTGGCCTGGTCTTTGAAGCTTATTTTGAGAGAGAGGGAGATATGTTGGTGGGTTGTAGAATTAACATCTGTCTTACCTGTAGTCCAGATCTGAATGGCTGTTCTCTGAGCATTCAATGTGCATTTCACTAGTTGCTCTAATTACATAATAATTGTGAAAAATATCTAAATGCATCCATAGTATGTAGGAAATGTTACCTAACTGTCTTGCTCTGGTTTTGTTTGCACAGTAAGCAAGCAAAACTTCTGCATTCTTTGGCAGTTTGCCTTGCAGAAAAACTAAGACTTGTATTTTCAATACATTGCAAATAAGAGCTTTGGCACCAAACAGTTCTGTGTTTGACTCAAGCTCATTATCTTATGAAGGGGACTCATGACATTATTTTTTTCCCCTGGCATGAAAAGAGCATTACTGAGCACCTAATAATCTCTCACTAGCAGGAACTTAGATCGTCCCTTCATTTAATTATCTTCTGACTTACTAGGTTGCCCACTTGTTAATCTGTCTTCAATTTCTATGTATTTGTCACTTCCATGTGCCTGCTCTCAGACTTTGGAGTCTGTTCTGGTATCCGTTAACACTGTGTGATTCTAGACTGATTTTAGGGAAGCAGCTGAGGAATTAGACCAAAATATTTATGATTAGTATTTATGCAAACAACATGGAAGGTCTGATTTTACTGGAAAATTTGAATTCCCTGACACAAAGGAGACATGAGAAGCCTATTCCTAGTCTGCAAAAGACCCACCCGTATTTCAGTGAGTCAGTGACCTGGATGCAGGCAGAAAGTAAATATCTCCCAAACACACACATTTCGAGTTTTCTTCTGCAATCCAGAAGATAGAAGAAAATAGAAGCAGCAGAAAATACAAGTGTCTGGCTTATGATTTTAAAAAAATATTTGTTACATTTCTTAGTGTGAGCTGGTGATCCCAGCAGTTAAACTGGAATGCCAGTTAAGGCTTTGCGTGGGTACAGAGTTTACAGAAGTGTGACTTAATTAACATTTAAATAAAGAAGGTTCGATCTTTCAGCTGTTACTATTTATGAGCTTTTTTGCTGCAACTAGAGCTTTAGCATTAATATCATGTTTTATTTATTTTAGCCGAGTCGAGTTAAAAAGGCTATGTGAAATATTTACTCGCATGTTTGCTGACCCTCACAGCAAGGTAAGATCACAAAGAGTTGGCTCGCTCTCTTACATTACCATGTGTGTGCATTTGACACTGTTCCAAGATGAACGTTTTGTATTTCTACCCCTGCCATCTGCCGAGGGAAAATGGCATTTATAAATCTCCTTGATTTTTATATGTTTTACAACGAAGGGATGTGTCTCCGTCTCTCTTACGTTGCTAGGAACTCATTACTCATTGCTTCCCAAGGAGCAGCCTTAATGCCTTTCAGGTGTCAGCTCCTGGTGCAAGCGGTTCAGTTTTATCTGTACTTGTCTAGGGAGCGTCTCGGTGATGCACAGTAGAGCGAGGGCCATGAAGGGCAACGAGCCATGGTTCAGCCTCGTGGTCACTGGGGTTTGTGTGTTGTGTGCACCAGGGAGCAGTATGGAGCCTCACCAAGACGTTGTTCTGGATCTCATAAATAAAGTCTTTAATATAGCCACTTTGCCGCCTTTATAACTCTGACCTTTGAAGTTAAAGGCTGTGGCATGAATTTACAGACACCTCTTAAAAAGAAGCAGACTAGGGAATGGGGAGGTTGGGCCCACAGGCACATTCAGACCCAGTGGTCTTCTGCCAGCAGGTAAATGGGAGCAGGGAGAGGGGAAATGGGAGTTTCATGCCCTATCCTGAGGAGCTTTGCTGGTTGAGGGCAACCAGTAATGGCTGGGTAAAGACATCTATTGTTCGATTAAGCACAGTATGAGAAAGAATAAGTCGTATAAATATTTGTATTTCAGACTACTTGGTAAACCAGTTTTAAGAAATGGTTGGCAGGTGGAAATCCCCTGGGCAGTCATAGTTGCCTGTCACAGGTCTTGCTCAAAATGTGCATTTCTGGTCATAATTATAGTCTGGACCAGCTGTCCCACAGGCCTCATCGCGTGTGGCAGTTCCTACCTGTAAGGTCTTAATGTTTTGGTTCTCAGAGATGCAGTATGTGTTGTGGAAAGGGTGAAGGTGTAGCTATTTGTTTGCAAAATATTTCTAATTTCTGAATAAAGTGAGGGTTTATTGCACACTGGGCTCAAGTATGTCCTCTGTGGCAGCAGTGATCTGTTGTCTGCCCTGGTTTTATAGAAATACTGCTACAAACTTAGCTGTGGTGTTAAACATATGTAAACTTTTTTACATATAAACATGTATAAACATATGTTACTTCAGTGACTGAGGAGACTGGGTCTTGGTCCAAGGTATATGATGTTTTAAGTAACTCTGCTGAGAAGAGGTTGTGTTTTAAGAAAATGTAAACTTTCAGTGAATGCATCTTCTGTCTGTTGACAAACTGCATTTGAACAACCAGCCTTGATCACTATGTGTGCTAACGAGTGGTTTGTTTTGTTGCATGGCCTGCTTTGCTGTGGAATTCACAACAGAGAGTAAGTGTATTCTACCCCCTTCCTTCATTCATTTCATGTGATGTTTTAATACTACACATTTTAGATGTATCTTGTCTGATTATTTTTTTTCTTTTTCTGGAGCAATGTAGTCACTAAAGTCATTCATTCATGAAACTGTCTATAACCAAATCATCCTGAAACTCCGATTGTAAACCCCTCCCCTTTGATTATTTTTATTTAGAGCACTGTATTCCTTTTTGTGACACTTGTTTTGTTTGTAGGTGTTCAGCATGTTTCTGGAAACCCTGGTTGATTTCATCATCATTCATAAAGATGACTTGCAGGATTGGCTTTTTGTTCTCCTGACCCAGCTGCTAAAGAAAATGGGAGCAGATTTGCTGGGGTCTGTGCAGGCAAAAGTTCAAAAAGCTCTGGATGTCACCAGGTAGAGTACTCAGATGGCAAACATGAAGGTTCTTGTCCGATTACAGGAAAGGCATCTGATGCACATTTTAGAAACCCAACCCAAGTGTCGTGTATTTCTAAATAGAGAACTTTAAAGCACAACTTTTAAAATGTGTAACTGATAAATTTTCTTAATCTATTTTTTTGGTGTGCATGTGCTTAGATATCAGTCTTCTTTTTGATTGATGGAAAAAAAATACTTGCAGTATTCAGAGCGTGAATGGTGCTTTACCCCAGAGATCAGAGCATCTTTCGTGTTGTTCAAACAGCAAATAATGATAGTGTCAGGATAAGACCTTGAATGCTACTGTGATCTGCCCACCAATTCTGTAGTGCATGTGCTTTTCTGAGGATGTCCAGCACAGGACACTGTTACAATAAAGTTCGGCTCATCTTGGAAGTAGGATAATTAAAAAATAAAAGTAGTAGTAATCCTGGAGAAAATAGGTAGGGAAAAAGAGGAGAGAAGTCAAATCCAGGTATGAACTCTGAAGACAAGATAAACCAGGCTGCTACTAGAGGTAAGGGAACAAAACACAGCCTGAAATAGAGGAGAAGTGGACAAGTGTGCCAAAAGCTGAATAAATGTATAGAAATAAGATATAGTAACACTGCATAAAGGTATTGATTTAGCAGTTTTCTCCAGTAGTAAATCAATAATCAGCTAATCCTTAGACGTGGAGTTTCTCTGGTTGATGGTAAAGTTTAGAAGAAAAGCATGATAGGTGTTAAAATCTGTTGTGTAAGCTTTAATGTATTGAGGGAATTTAGTCCTGAAAACTTATGTTGCATTGTATTTTTGTCTTTGTTTTCTTTGGACAGAGATTCTTTTCCATTTGATCAACAATTTAACATTTTGATGAGGTTTATTGTAGATCAGACCCAAACACCAAACCTGAAGGTCAGTATCAAAAGCCTTTTCACTAAAGCATCAGCATGGGTGTCTTAGCTTGTCGTGTCAGGCATGCCGTACAGCATAGGCCTCATGATAAGGTAACTCCTGCATGATATAGAAATGATATCAGCAACTTTGATTAACTCTTTTGTTCTCCACAATAATAAATTTAAATATATTTAAAATAGGGCCGTATAACTCGTCACTAGTCAGTAAGAATAGTGCTTTAAGCATACTGGAACATATCAAAGTAAAGTTTAGACACGGAAAATTCCTCTTCACCCTGGTATGGTGGGAAGAAAACTTGGCTATGCAGGACAGAAGGGACCAGACCCTGTCTGAAGAGCTGGGAAGTTGGGACTCCAGGCACACTTTAACAAGTGCTTGTTGCGCAGGTCAGACGTAGCACCTGTAGGGTTTGGAGGAAAAAAACCAAGAGAGCTTTCTGTTGCTGAATCCTCCCAAAGGGACACTGTTGTGCAGACTGTTTTTCAGGAGGTTGCTGTTTCAGGGCTATAGGAATACTGTACACTCTGGAAGTACACATTTATCTTCCAGACACAGGAATATACAGGATGCCAAATGACTCAAGTGTTCTTTCTTCAGTCTCCCAAATTTTGGATCTTTTGAGACTCCGGCGTCAGGCATTTAGTTTGAGACCAAAAGCAGTAGTTTGGCATTTGTAACAATAACCAATGGTGGAAATGGCGTGGTGGAGTACCAATTTCCTTATGCAAATGCACAGGCAGACATAGGTATTTCAGGCCAGTTCTGATGCAGCATTCCAGACTTTTACTACACAGAACTCATGTGGGTAAAAAGTCGCTCTTGATTTTGAAACATGACATTGAGATGTAATCATAGGGATATTTTTTCCCCCACATGACACGAATCTTGTCAATCTGTAGTGGTATCTGTTTGTTAGGGGCTAAATCCATCTTTGCCAGCTTATGAGCTTAGCAAATCCCTTTTCACTTCTCAGGTGAAAGTTGCTATCCTGAAGTATATTGAGTCCTTGGCAAGACAGATGGATCCAACAGACTTTGTGAACTCCAGTGAGACAAGACTTGCTGTATCTAGAATTATAACTTGGACAACAGAACCGAAGAGCTCAGATGTGAGAAAGGTAAGCCAGGATGATAAAGTGTTTGCAGTAATTATTGTTCTTCCAAAAAAGATAAAGAACTCCCAACAAAAAAGGGTCAGAAAGGCAATGAAAAATTCAGTTATTAGTCTAACTTGAAAAAATGGATTTTTACATAGCTCACTATCTAAAACAAATTGCCAATTCAGTAAAGACATATTTCTGAAGCTTGTCTTCATATATATTTTTTTCTAGTAGGTGCTTAGCTGTGTGACTTTAATTACTGTTACTGTACAAAGAGAGAATATAGTTTGAAAATGAGCTTTTTCCTGAGTTGTATAGAAATATCTCTAGGGTTTTTTTTTTTGTTTAGGCGAAAGCTCTGTGCTTTGTAGACTTGAATGAAATCTAACACAACTTCTGTGTTATAATATTGTTAAAAGACAGTAAACAAATCAGTAAGCTGCCAAAGGCTCTAAACTCTTTTCTTTTAAGAGCTGTGTGTTTATCTCAACCTGGAAAAAATTGACACATTTAGGTCAGGCCTGGGTAATACAGTTACCTTGTTCTTTATCTTGCTGTAGATGCAAGTGTCAGGGAAGCTAAAATAGGGCAGACAGCGATACACATCTCTCCCAGGAGAAAAGTGAGACTTGGTTTTATGTACCTGGCATCTGTAACACAATTTAAAATTACCTTCTCCAGCCAGCCCAGATGCAGAAATAGATTCCAGTAGGAGTTAAAGGCTTGGACGTGTACTTGGATTAAAAAAAAACCCCCAACTTTAAGCATTTCAGAATGCAAGAGTTGTATGAGACTTTTACACTCTACATGCACTTAAAATGTTAAATTAATACTAGAATAACATTATTTTATAGCTTTGGAAATAAGAAAATTATTTTTTGTTATTAGTGATCATTTGATTCTGATGAAAAGATCCCTGGGTATCAAAAGTGCTGCAACTGCAGCGTTATCTGATAGCTGACACAAGGCTTCAAAGAAACTTTCTAGGTGCATGGTGTTTGCTTTCTGGCGTGCAGTTGATTGGATCTAGAGAAAAATGTCTCATCCTCTTTTCTGAAGACTTTCTGCAGGGATTATTCGCACCAGCGTGACTGAAATTTGCTTTTACAAGGTAGTCTGCCTTAGAAAAAAAGGGATGACTTTAAATCCTGGACTTAGATCTGGAATATGTGTTTCCATTTTGATGCTGCCATGTACAAAGTCAGAAAGAACTAAACAGGCAAAGAAGCTGCTTCTCTGTTACAGTAGAAGTAAACCTCAAGCAGTTCACTCTGCTGGTGGTGTGCAAGAGGAAGTTGTAATTAAGTAGAAATATACATTGAAAAGCAAAAACTCTGCATATTGCTTAGAAGAAGAAAAATTCCACCATTAGGTGTCGTCATTGCTGCATGCAAAATTGAATGAAGAATGCAGCAGCTGAAAAGATGGTCTGTTGGCTGTGAAGCTGTGGGATGTGGGGAGTGGGTGTTCGCAGTGTGGTGTCCATCCTTCTATCTGTTTCAAAGACTTGCAGAACTTCCAGCAAACTCCACCTGAGCAGTACCTGGGCAAGTGCCTTCGGGCTGACAAGATTACTGAATCTAAATTCTTTTTATTAAACCTGTATGTGACTTGGATTTGCCTCTGATGTGTGTAGCTTTCAAAGAAGTTATTACACAGTTAAGCTAACTTAAGCTACTGAAAATGAATGCCCGGGTGATCTTTATTTCATTGTACCGTTGCTGTACTTTGATTTTATTAAGAACACAGTACAAACCACAGGCTTCAGAAGAAACACTGCAGCAAAGGATTTATAAGCAATCATTGACCATTATCTCTGTCAGGACTGTAGTTAACAGACTAATAAATTCATTATGCAGTAACGAACTGGATTATCGAGGGCCAACCCAGACAGGTGAAATGTTCTGAAGAACACAATTAAAAAAATTGTCCTCCTTTTTTCAAGACTATAACTTCAGAAAAAAGTACAGGGTTTTTATATCAAGGTGATTCTTTTAAGCATCAGAAGATTTTGCCCTTGTGGAAGGTATTCCAGCAGCCTTTGAGATCGGAGGTTTTCTAAGTGCAAAGCAGACGGTGCATTGCAAACGTTGTCGCAACCTAAAAATGGAGACAGCTGTTGAGGTTATGGGGGGAGATGGAGGAGAACCAGTTGTCTTCAAATGATCAAAGTACTACAACAGACCTGTAAAAAGTGTAAAGTAAGTTAATTTTTTGAATAGAATCTGGATTTGAGACCACCAGTGCAATCAACTCAGCTCCTGCAGGATGACAAGAGCACGCTTTATTTTGGGTACTGAGGATTCCTGGCTAGCATAGTCCCGTCCACGTATCCTACTGTGGCTGGCTTGGTGGAACAACCATGCCGGCGCTCAGCTCCTCACGGACACAGGGACTCTTTCCCCCAGGAAATGTTGTCCCGCAGCCAGTGTGGGTTTCATCCAGATTTGAGTTACTGAATGTTACCTTAACCTAAGTAGCATCTGTGTGTGTGATGGCCATGCTGTTCTGTCTGGATTTTACCTTTGAGCAGATGCAGGTAAACCAAGCTTGCTCGTGCTGCTGGTGAAGTGTATAAATGACCTCTGTTAGTGGGGAAAGTGTGTGGTTGCCGTGTGCACAGCAATTAGTCATGCAGATATGATCCTATGGTATAAATCAAGGTGTCCGTCAAAGAAATGGATTATATTTTCAGTCAATAGTGAGTTTATCCTTTTATTAGTGATCATCTCTCCATTGCTACTATTTACTACGTGTGATGGTCTTGGAGGTCCCAGCCCCGTAGTGTTAAGGGACTGGAGAAAAATAGAAAACAAAGTGGCAGTTAGTCCAAGAAACCTTTTTCAAGCTGAATGATACTGTTTTATTAATAAACTTTGCATATCTTATGACAACTACTTAAGCACACTTAATGAGCCCATCTAACTGTCCATCACCTGACTTGAACTACAGACCATGTTTTATAGCTACTGAAATCAGAAAGAAACGTTGTCAAATGAGATGCTGGTATGCATAAAACAGTTTGTGTTCTTATATGGAGTGATATCTGTAGCTAATCATAAGCTCTGTTATCAGAAGAAAAACATGATGTACTTTGAGGAGCATACAGTTGATATTATAGAGTGTCATAGACAAAATGTCATGATTCCCTCTCATGGCAGAAACAATTTAAGCTGTTGATAGTAGCCATGAACTATGTACGATCAAAATTATTGTCAAGCTTTATGTTTAAGGTAATCTGCAGCATGTTATGGGTAAATATTTGTCTTATTTTAAAGATTGTTAATACTTGTGGGTGTTAACCCTGCAGTCAAGTTAAGATTTACTTCCTGCACGCAGTGCTAGAAGAAAGGTGAAAGACGTTTGTCCTCCATGCAGAACAAAAGCCGTTGGGTAGGAACAGGTCAGGCAGCACTGCATGGAGACCTGGGTGGGAGGTGGTTCCAGTGCAAGGAGAGCACCTGATGGTAGTTTCTGCACATACAGACAGCTTGCTGCTTTTTTCTCCAAGCAGAGCATATCAATGCGCAGGACACAGATCAGGATTTTAGCTAACAGAGCTCTAGTTTTGATTGTAGTAGCATCTGACCTTGTATGATGCACTTGACTTTCCTCTGCCGTGATTTAGTTCTCTCTGTCACAGGGCATTAATTCTGATTTTTCTCTGGATAATGTTTACTATTTGATGAAGTCATTTTACAAAAGCCAGTTAATTACCACACAGATAAGTAACACAATGGTAATGCAAATACTGTGATGACTGGTCTGAGGACATGTAAGTCAGTAACTTCACCACATTATCACTAATATTGCTAGCAAAGTTATTGTGCAATTCTTATGCAGGTAAAGGGCTTATTGAATTTGGATGACAGGCTTGGGCTCTGTGTGGGAAAATACTTTGATCTTGGAAAAGAGCCATCAGTTTGAGAATGGAAATTAGAATGAGGCTTCTGATTCGACTATGGCCAAAGTCGAGAGAAGCTTCCTGTCCTGGGCTCAAGTGCATAGAAACTTTTATTAAACAGGAGTGCTCAGCATTTGAGGGGTGGACTCATCTGTGAGGGCACACAAGATCTCAGCATCTAGGAGGAGCTTGTTTAGGCTGAAGAGCGTTAAGGCCTTCTGAGGTGAAGGGTCAGTGACGTTGCCTGTCATCTTGTTAGCCAGCTGCTGCTCTTAGCAAGAAGTGACAAGATTTGTATTGCCTGATCATCATTTGGACTACTAATGCTGGGGAAGAAGAAATTTTTGCTTTGTGCCAGATATCCTGACTGGCTTCTATAGTGATAAAACATCCCTACAGTAGTTCTATTTTACAAGCCTGAATGCATTTTTACACGTTACGGGCAGCCGCGTGCCATGTGTACATCATATTCTGCCTTCCACTTAAGTAACTGAGAAAACTTTTTATTTCAACTGTCCCACTCGTTACTGAGTTTGGCCAAGCTGCCTGGGAAACAGACAGCAGATGGGACTTGATAAGAAACTAGAACCATTGCAATTAATCAAAAAGCGAGGAGAGTACTGCTGTTACTGTGATTTGCATGAAGGTGAGGTCCCCCTCGGACAGTCCCCCTCGGAGTAGCACCCTCCTTGGATTGGCACCACTGGTTTGCAGGTGAAGTCTAGAGGTGTCCAAAGAAAACAATTTTGGGATCAGTTTTTTTACTAAAACTGCTTGAGAAACTGTTTCTGAATTATACTGGAAGATGAGGGAGATTTCATAGAGAAAGCTGCAGGTCAACAAATTCTTCATATTCTCAAACGGCAGTGAAGATGTATTTACTTCTTTAACTAGTAGTCCTAGATGTCATTTCTTGAGAAATACTGGTGTTGGCACTTTAAGGAAATCATATCTATCAATAAAGCCCAGAGTAAGCTTGGATAAAATATAGCCACTGATAGACAGGAAAGCAAACACTGTTAAGGAACTGAAGTTGGGTTCCTTTGCAACACAATGCCATGAGACCTCTAAAAATCTCTCCTGGAGCTTGAATTTTCCGTCTAGCATCAGGCTGATTTGAGCAACTCTGCGACAAAGCTTCTTTGTAAAAGCACTCCCAAATACTTTGTGAGCTGAAATGGCATCCTTCATATTTACTGGTGTTGGGCAATAAACACTTCGTCGTGGCCTGTTACAGTAGCAGTTGCAAAGAGGAGGTTTGCAGAAATGCTTTTGAGTATTGTTTCAATATTCCCTAGTTGCAGGCCCTTGCCTTTCTGGGTCAGAGGTTTCTTGAGCACGCTTGCAATATTCCTACACCAGATTTGTGTGTCTCATGGACTCCACGACGAGCCAAGCTACCAGAGAACGAGGCCTTAGGATTTAATTTCAGGCTTACAGAGTCTTAAACAGGACCATGTCCTTGCTGCTGAGGTCAGCCTTGTAGCCAAAGGATATTCCTGGAGAAGTCAAACTTGGTCCAAATGCACAGAGGAACTCCTTTCAGGCATTTAAACGTAGGCAGTGTTAGGAAGAAGTGTAACACATCACAAATGGCACCTGGGGGACTTCAGCATTTGCTTCATTTAGTGCTATTAGAACAGAAAGGATCTCTGTGTCCTAGCTGTGTTTCCAAAATAGTACCCGTCATTTTCTGTTTGTTTTGAATTTGATGCTAGAGAGCTATGAGAGCCCGAATGTTTTTAGTGTACGCAGTGTAAGGAAAATGGCCTTTCGCAATGTTAGTGGCCAGAAAATCATCACGTGCTTGTTGGAAACACTGTGCTGGGGTAGGTTTCCTTAAAATTAAGCTCTTCACTTTATACAGCCTTCTGGTATCCTTGGAGTTGAAAGCAGTTTGTAATATAAGCACGTTTTCTCATTTTACTTGAAACAGTAAGAGCTAGTGCGCAATATGAGATAAGAATTGCTTCACAGAAGGCGTATACTCGTGCTTATGTATCTGTGCATAGTATGTTTGCGTGTATGCGCCGTTTATATACACACACACCCCTACATAGATACATCACCTATAACTACTTTGAAAATTGAGATTAGAGGTGATATTTGTGATGCATTGTAGAGACATCCAATAAATAGACCATAGGCTGTTTTCTCTGCACTGTGATAGAGAAGTCTACCGTACTTACTCTAGCATTTTGAAACTCTGTGCAGATTAAAGTGCGTGTTTTCATTGCAAGCCATCTTACTTCAGTAGCTTTTCTTCTTTCTTAGCTTATATGTGGAAACCTCCCACTCAGAATTCAGACTTGTATCATGCGAGGTTTATAAGAAAAGTTTCTCAGTTGTTAATGAATTGTAACCTTTGTTTCTAGTACTGAAACCTTTTTTTGCAACAAATGCCATTTTGTGAGGAGTCAAGTTACTCAGAGTAGCCTTCATCATCTTGACTTCTTGGGGTAACACCGCTCTCTCCAGAAATAATGAACATTTTTCCCATGGTGTTTGCTGTGCCCAGGTCACAAAACAGCAGCACGCATAAGGAGTTATAATCCATTATAGAACAGTAATCAGAAGACGTGATGTTTCAGTGCTGCATAGTTTTTGTTGGCACTTGTTTGAGATGCCTTTGACACATGTAATGCAACCATCCCTGACTTGTAAAAGCCCTTCATGATATATTGTGTGCTGTATAAAACACAATAGCAATGTGGATTTAATCTGTACATGAATTCTGTATTTTAATCTGTTAAACAAATTCTTCCTTTTCAGGATATGGTTGTAAACAGCATATGTTGATAGAAGGCTTTTGGGAAAACTGTGTTTTTAAAAACTTGTGCTCGAGCTAATGTGCTTGGATTATGTATGAACTGATGAAGCTGTGGTGCTTCATTTTACCATATTAGTAATGTGGATGTCCATGCCCATCTGATTCTACACCTGAAAAAGGAACAAGCAGGAGGTTTGGTAGATAGTTTGTTAGCTTAGTGCCAGCTGATGCTTAATTGTTTGCTGGAAAGTACGCTTAAATAACACTTGTTTAGAGGCTGCAAATGCTCTCAGTAGATGTGGATTAACTCACTTAAACTCAGCTACGCTTACTGGAGAATCGAAGCGTTGCCCTATGCCAGTGTGTGCTAGTACAAGCTGCCTAGTGCATCACTGCTGCCTCCCGATCGCAGTGGATCGATATTTGATCTGCGGTTTAGTATAATTCAGAGTGACATGAGAGGGAGAGAGCTTCTGTTCCAGTGTGCCTTAAGTTGCTAAACCCACATTTGCCTTAGACTGGATGATGAAATGAATGATGCGTACGCAGTATGATTATGTGTGTCAAAAGTCAGTTGATGTTAATGTGGACCTTCCGCAGACCAGTCGCGTGATAAACAGCATTTGTAGGCAGTGCTGGTCTATCAGACTCGTGCTCGGACTGGAGTCAGGAGTTTGCAAGTACTTAAGTGCCTCTTCCTCTGAACTTAGAGACATCTGTGAGTTGAGGTGCGGGCAGATGCAAGCACCTATTACTCTACTCCTGGCTGGCCAGATGGAAGTGCCATCTCAGTGCAGCACTGCCTAGGCTCTGCACCTCAGCAGAGGTTTTCAGGTGGTTATGGAGGCCATCAGGAGGTTGCCAAAGCAAAGCCTTGTAGGAGATCCAAGGGATGATCTGTAAGCCTGAGAGCTGGGGCTGGATTTAATTTTGAGCCAGTGCTGCCCTCTGCTGAAAGGAATGCTCTTCTGGTAAAGTCAAATATTCATGCTTTTTGTTACCTGAAATTAAGCAAGCAACTGAATAAATTTCTTCTGCAAAAAGGTAGCATATGTACTGTTTAGATGATTTAGCTGAAATCTATGCTTTCGCTAAATAACATCAGCTTTCCTGTTTGTCAAACCCAGACCATGCATAGTTGGGTGGGTGAGGATTTGCCAGCTAGGACAACCACAGCTTCCTCAGGGCCTGGTGAAGGAAACTTGGAAGAGAAATGTAAACAGGTAGACTAAAACCTGTGTGCACTAATCACATTAATCGTGTTTGCAGTCTCAACTCAACTGTTTAGCTGTGTGAGGAGACCTTGACTGGGAGCCTGAAAAAAGTGTGTCTGTCTGAAGTAATTTTTGGTTTTGCTGTGCTTTTCTGTTAACTCTCTTGTTGTAGTCCCTCATAAGCAATCAGGGTATGAGGCCCTCTCTTTTGTGGGGCTGCCAGTGTCGTGAGCCCATCGCCAACAGAAGTTTGAGTAGCTTGAAAACTGCTTTCCTGTAGCTCAGGTAACCAGCTGCTTATTCTGCTTGGTCTATTGGACCAGCAACCGCAGCAATCATAAGGCACTTGTATTAAGCTGACCACATTTCCTTTCTAAAATCAGTGGATTTTTTCCAGTTAGCGTTGATTGTTTTGCTTAATGAGCCCAAACCATGTCAAAGATACTTTATTATAATTCAACCAAGTTGCAGATAATTTTGATAAATCTGGCCAACACCCACTGCTGAAGTGAAAACAAAAAATAAAAGTTCGTAAAACGTTTGTGTCCCTTTAGCAGCTGACACTTTTTGGACAGCATGAATTGCCTTGACCTAAGTGTGAAACTTTGGGAGCTGCTACTGGCTTGTGGAACCTGATCTCTCGCTGCATTGTTATAAGGAAAATAATAGAAGTTACATAAGCAATCCTTTGCAAATGATTCAAGAACCTGACGTGGAGCCAGACCCCGTACTAGTCAGGCTCTGAAGTCACTGGAGTTTCTCCAGCTCAAGCCAGCAGAGAACTGCTTCATTAAGATCAGATAATCTGTAGGGGCTACGTTATATGTCACTGAAAGGAGATGGATTAGTGTTCCACGCTAATGGTGCAGAGACACAAAGGCAAGGGAAAATTCAGATATTGCTCTGTCTTCAAGCTATATATCGTCAAGCATGAGTGTTGCATGGAAAATGTTTGTACATTGTGTACAGAAATAAGTTTTTTTTATTGCTTGTTTTAGATTTATCTACTCCTTGAGTACTCTAATGAAACAAAGGCCAAGATTTTCAAAAACGAGCAGTGATTCTGAGATAATGAAAATGTCCTCTGGCTTGTCACAAGCTGAAAATCCACAGATTAAAACTCTTAGAAACGTTATCTGTAAAAGATGTCCTTTGAGTGGATAAATACATGCTAGATAAATGAAACTTAGAGGATTATCAAGAGTGTCCAGATCTAACTATTAAGACAGTTGTAGAAAAGCTGCTCCTGATACTCTTCATTACTGAAATAAAATTAGCTGTATTAGAACTGGGAAGTATTGCAAGATGAAACTTGCAGCATGTTATGAATAGGATTTCAAGCTAGCATGGACATTCCAGCTTTTGAGGTCAGTGGTAAAAGTGTTCTTGATTTTTATGGTAGCAGGGACCAAGGCCTTTGTGTGTTAAATGTAAAGTAGGAAATCATGGCTAATGGCTTTTGCCTGAAAGAAACCTAGAAGTGCAGTTGAACTGCTGAGGACTATTTAGAAGGAACACAGCCAAGATTAACCCGCGTAACTCCAGTGTTGCTTGGAGAGCTTTGCTGGAGCACCACTCCCAGGCTCTAGTAGTACTTTGCTTTATTTCAGAAAATGTAGACTATAGGCCTTCTTTCTTTCAGGCCACATAAGATTGTAAGCATTGTGAGTGACTGTTCAGCACTTCATTCAAAGCCTAATGACCTATTTGCAAGAAACAGCAACAAAATCGAAGTGATTTCTGGAAGCTGAAACTTCCCTCAGATACTTCTGTAGCACAACATCTGGGTGCTATTAGTGTTTGTGTGTTAGGGTTAAACTGTACCAGTTAGCTAACGCTGTGCTTCAAAGTTGAAGCCACAGGATCATAAAGTGCTTGGTGGGGCTTTGGTGAAGATTTTTCTTGGACCTGAGAGATGCACCTTAGACCTGTCTGGCACACAAGAAAGGTACCTCCAGAATGTCACGTTGTAGGGTGTGTGTGCTCTTGCGCCTGTTTTTCTCTATTTACTTAGGAGGTCTCCAAGGATGACCTTATTTCTAACCCATCAGTGGGAGATCTGTGGGACAAAGGTATCTGAAACCCTTTCTTGCCTCACTGTACCTTGGGCAGCTTCTGATTTACCAGTTGATGTCTCCAGATATTCCAGCCTCTGAGCAATCTCTCAACCTGGGAACCTTGCTGGTCAATTTTCCTGTGTTGAGTGTTTTTGTGGGGTTTTTTTGGTGGTGTTTTTGTTTTTATAATCTCAATGAATATGAGATCTGCTTGTTCTGACATGGAAGATCTGCATGTCCACTTCCTAACCATCCAGGATATGCATGCCATTCACAGATGGGAATGTACTTTGGCATGACTTGTCACTTTGCGTTTGATTCAAGATGCTGTTTGTTGTTCTGAGTTCTCTTGTTTGCAGTAATGTTTTTATTCCAGAAAATACTATGCTGGTGAAAACTTTAAAGTTCTTGGATCAAAATGGACAGAAATACACGTCCTTGTTGGATACCAGGCAGGCTTCATGCAGAGTTGCCCAAAACTTCAGGTCAGAGGAGGGCAGAATGTGGAGTTAAGAAAGCCCCGGGGAAAATTATCTCCCTACCTCTTTCATCCTTAGATCTTTTAGTGTGAAGTGAATAATGACATGCTGTGTTTCTGTTCAAGTCAGTGAGAGTTTTGGCAGGAGGCACCGTGATCCATCTGGAATGAAGAGTCTGAAGATCTCTTGTTCGCTGCAGTCCTTGGAAGCCCGTTGAGTGTTGTGTGCCTCAGTTTCTTTGTTGGCCATATGAAAAAGATGTTACTTATCAAACTTTCATGGATGGAAAATGTTTTTCTATACAAAGCTGTGTTACTGCAAATTGGGGCTGATGAGCAGAAGGAACAGTATGGCTTGAATTGCAATTTGCACAGTGAAACAATGAGATACTTTGATTCCCTCCACTATGAAAGGGTTTTTGTGTACCGAAGTTCATCATCTGCTAAAGGATTCCACTTCACAGGAAAGTGCAGATACACTTAATTATCGCAAATTTACAAACACAATATGAAAAACTCTGTCTTTGAATTGATGAGAACAATGAACGTACAGTTATCGCCACAGCAGTGAATTATATTTTTACCCCTTTAAAGGTTTTTTTTTCATATTTAGGAAGTTTTAGAAAGTTCCTGAAAGGGTCAGACACAAGTGTCTGCTTTTCCTAAATCTGTATGGGTGCTGTTCCAAAATAAGAGCATGTGCAGCTTTGCTTCTTACTTTGTGAGCTGAAGCCACTGCTTTGTATCCAGATGTGTATTCATGAGGTTGGCATGTTGTTGGCTACACCCCTGTTGGAGAAGGTGGTGCTGCAGGCCATCAGAGGTCCTTCATCACTGCTTCATTTTGTTCTTTTAATCAATTTTCAGATTTGTACATATTTTCAAGGCAAAGGCGGGGGTAAAAGCAGAATTGGTACAATCCATGTGGGTTTTATGCTGCTGGTGGAGTCTAGTCAGGAATATGTAATGTCAGGTACTCTTGCAGATCTCCACTCTGATTTGTTCTGCTTCCATTCCCATTTGATTCCATTGTCTTAGTTCAGGACAGGCAAAGCAGTATATTTGCTAAAGTAGTTAGTGGAGATCCTGTTCTGGCAGCTATTTTTCCAGGCAGATAGGGCAGACCCTGTCTGGTGAAAGTAATGGTAAAATTCTTAATGGTTTCAGTGGTACCCTTGTTTCACATATTAAATTTAGGCAATCTGGTGGGATTCAGCATGTCCATGGATGAGCAAAAGGTGGTTCTCACCATCACAGTAGGTCTTCCTCTTGAGATGGAGTCTTCTGTTGCTGAAACAGCCTCTGTGGTGAGACTTGCAAGGAGAGGTGGGAAAACAGAAGCGGGGATTGTGTGTTTGATGAAAGAAACTTGTCAGATCTTTAGGAAGAGGAGAAGGTTGGGTGGGAAGAGACATAGTTCCCATTCTCCCTTAAAATAGCAAGTATGGGAATGTCAAATTGCAGTCCTAGATTCTTCGTACTTATCTGAGCTTCTGGTTTTATTTGTTTCCTGTAAATTTTTGCAATAACTTGTTCAACTGAAGTATGTGCTGGACAGGACAATGGTAAGATTGTCTCACTAGTGGTGAATAGCTGTACACTTCATATCTGAGAAGGTAATGATATAAACGCAAAAGTGTATTGTAAGCTCTAAGAACTAAAAAGTTAACTATAGCAGTTAGCAACTGCTTATGGCACATCAGAAGGAATATGTCAAAAATTTGTTTGGTGTGGGAGTTGTCTTTTTGAGTGAAACACACATCGTTTACCGTAAGGATCATTATCAACAGAGTGCATGCTCTTTACAAAGAATAAAAACTGATGGTCTTTTCTTTCTTTCTTTTCAGGCAGCACAGATAGTCCTGATTTCTCTCTTTGAACTGAACACTCCTGAGTTTACCATGTTACTTGGTGCCTTGCCAAAAACATTCCAGGATGGTGCTACCAAGCTCCTGCACAACCACCTCAAGAACTCCAGTAACACCAGTGTGGTGAGAGGCCCTTGTCCTTGAAAACAGCAGAGCCCCAAAGGCAGCAGCTCATTGATAAGCTGTTGCAGATGTTCAGTACCATGAATTATCTGTAACTGTTGTCTTGAAGTATATGACAACAGAGGCTTTGGTTTGATATTGACTTTATAGGGACCATTAAAACAAAAACTCAGTTATTTTTAAATTTAATACTTTAATACAGCCATAACCAGTACAGATTAAAAAAAAAACCTACTGAGAATTGCATGAAATTTGGTGGGGTTTGTGCTTTCAAGCTGGTGATGCTTTTGATAGTCCTGCCAGTAACAACCTTTTGGCTAAAACGGAGATCCTGATACCATGGACTGACTTACTGGGCTTACCACTACTATTGAAATCAGTTTAATAACAGATAGATTGTCTACTAAGAAGCTTACAGGATCTTTAATGTGACCTACAAGGTCTCCTCAGTCTGCACCTATTACCTTCTGTTTTGCTTTTACATGAAGCTCTTCCATATTTCTGTATCTCTGAAGGAATACGTTAGTAGAGGATTTAAGTGTGCTTCTAAACTTCTTTTCCCCCCAGAGCACCAAGGATTAGGGTCTCTTTTGCCTTTTTAATGTGGAAATCTTGTGAAACTTGCTGGAATTTGAACCCTCATATCTTTGCACTTCTGCAGGGACAAGCAGACCTTTTTGTAAGCTAGAACTGGAGCATTAGGCTTCCAGGCAACTGGACTGGATTCTCTAGTGCCTTGACTTTGTGTGAAGACAGTCTGAATTGGGAGCAATTTCTGCTCGTTTTGCTGGGGTACAAATGATTGTGTAGGCCAGTGGAAAAATGATAAGTTAGATTGCTTGCTTATGCTCTTAAGCACAATCAGAATACTTTAGACAATGTGGAAAATAGCTGCATAATTAAATTGTTAAATTGCTAGGGTAATGGTCTGCATACTTTGGAGCCTGGCAAATCATGTCTGAGAAGCTGGGTAGCCTGGTGGGTTGTTAAACCATTCCTCTGGCAGTATTTGCAGACTGTTGCATAGTTAAAATTACAGGCACTGTGGATTGTAGAAAAGTGTGTGTGTGCTTTCTTTATCCTCAGAGCAGTACCTTCAAGAATGTGTTCATGACTACGTGAACCATGGCTGTAGTTTTCTAGGTCAAGAACCAGAACCAAAACTGCTCTAAGCTTGTGTAGCGCAAACAAAGGCAGTATTTGGACCTGTTGTTGTCGCGTGCTTCTGCCTGTGCGTTGCAACACGTTGCTAATCCCTGTCTTCCCACTTCTGTGCCAGGGTTCCCCCAGCAATACCCTTGGTCGGACTCCTTCCCGGCACTCCAGCAGCAGAACCAGCCCCTTAACTTCACCTACCAACTGTTCCCATGGTGGACTGTCTCCAAGGTAATGTGGCAGGCTAATTAAACCACTTGCAAAATATGAAAGGATTTCAACACTGAGTGTGCTTTTGCAGAATATGACTCACTTTGAAATGAAAAACAAGACCAGAAGTTTACAGTGGATTGCTCCGAAGAAACAGGGTTTGAACATGATAATATGTGGTTGGTGATTGACTTCAGTGTTCCAGTTCTCATGCTATCTATGTAACCTTAATGTCTTTTCTTATAATCCTAATTATTTTTTCATAACTAGGCCTTCTCCAGAATCACATTTGTGGGTTCAGTGAAGGTAGTATTAAAAGGCAACATTAGAAATGAGATTTTGTTGAGGTTGCAAATATCACAAAGTATGTGATGACTTTCAGGGCAAGGGTTTCAGACTGTGTCTATTTTTAGGTGTGTCCTTGGGATCAGTACTTCATCTGACTGTAGTACAGTGCTTGTGCTGCTGAGAGAAGTACGGAATCTCCTGTTCCCCTCTTATGCTTTATGAAGATGCAGACCAAGTAGAGGTGGTGACTGTGTTTTAATGCTGAATACCTCTCAAGTAGCTCTCCTTGCTGGTCACTAGCTGAATAATGGTCTGATCCTTTGGGCAGCAGGTCTGTTGGAACCAGGTGTTTTGCTGAAGCTGCAGATGCTACGCTAGAATATATTGGTCCACTCAAAAACCTTTAATTGAGCAGACATGGACTCTTGGATATTGGGAATGTACATGTTTCGCACCAGAAAAACTTAGAGCAGAAGAGACAGGAATTTAAACAGTGTGCTCTGGAACTGTAGAAATATTGGAGGAAAGTATTAGATTGTTACCTGGACAAGCTTTGATTCATGCTGGGAAAGCTTAAAAGCTGCTGCTCTTATCTGCCTGCCCTCTCCATGGGAGGTCACTTTCTCTTGTCATGGAAGAGACAGAAGGAGACACATTGGGTGAGGACTGTAGTTCATAGTCCGGTGTAGTAACTTACACTGAAATCTGTTGATCAGCCCTGACATGACTTGCTAAACCCTCTCTGGAGGGATGCTTAGGCACGTGAGTTCCCATGTGTCAGGAAAAACATGGGCTTTTAGCCTTCAATGAGTAGTTATACTAATTCCAGCAGCATATGAGGAGCACATGGGATTTCCTGAGAAAATTTTGGATATCTAAATACGTCTTTGACCCCTAAATCTGCTGTAATCCAAAAATATACTGAGAGGTTGCAAGCTAAGGTCGAGTTGCCTATTACGAGTTTTTTCAACAAAGGTTTCATTAAGAAATTAAGTGGTAGAGTTTCAGGGGAGTGGTTCCAACTAAGTTGCTTCTTTTTTGACTAGTTTGAGCATTTTTGCCCTGCTGATTACTGTCATGGGAAATTATAAACTGAGAGATGTCTCCCCATGGTTATATTGTGGCTTTGCTGGCCACTTTTGCATGTGGCACTTATTTTATAAATCCATGACCTTTTACCATGCTTTTTGGGTTTTGCCATTGGGACACAACCGTGTTTTGCCACTTCACTCACTGCTTTTCAGTTTGTCTTTGCATTCTTCTCACCTCTTGATGTCAGGATGCACGTGTCAAAATATTGGTTAAAGCATTCAGTATACACTTAATACTTTGTTGTTGCTGTTGTTTTCTAGCATTTTGGGTTTAGGAACTGGAGGGTTTTTTCCCATGTGATATGTTCTCAAGGAATAGTTAGAGAGGGCATATAATTCCAGAGCATTCTGCCATGAAGTTGTCAAGACCAAAACTGCCACTGCGGCAGTGGGCCAGGAATTTCCTTTAGAAAACAATCGTTCCTTCAGTTTTCTAAGGAGTTCTTGAAGATGTTGATCCAACACTTTAGGTGTCTTTTCAGGAAGAGTGTCCTGCTTCCTTGCTGGATTTAGCTATTCAAGAGTGACATGTGAAAATTCGTCATTGGTGATAGGTGAAGGTGGAAGCTGCTGTAAAAGCCCTTTAAAATATTCAGGGGAGAGGTTCTACCTTTTTTTCGTGAGTGATCTTGGGGCAGTAACAGTAGCTGCTGATTTTTATCGTTTGCAGAAAAGGCGGTAGCAAGTACTGCAAATCAGTGGCAGTAGCTTCTGATACTGTGATGGACTGCATCCTTCTTGAAAATGTCTTTTGTAGCACAGTTTGAGCATGGTCCTGACTTACAGAATAAGAGAGAGTTTAGCTGTTTCTGAAGAGTACATGTGGTTGTCCTTCATTCAGAAAAGAGGCTTTGGAAGATGTGCTAACAGATGACAGGGAGTAAAGTACGCTGTAATATTGCAGTTGTTGGTACAGATGCTTCTGTGTCACGTTGCCAGTACACATGCTGGTCACTTGCTATTCATAAGTGGTGTAGAATGTCGGTTTTCTCTCTGCAGACTTGGATCGTGAGCACACCCAAGTCATTCTGATGGCAGTGTAAAAGGATAAAGACTCCTACAGTTTCTTTACGTAGCCCTCCACTGAAACTAGGCTAGGCTTTACATTTTTTTATGGGGCCCATTGTCCAAGGGTTGTACCGAGGTTGCGTATGCCCGTGGCTTCCCAGCGTGCTCCATGTTCAGGCCCTGCCTACCTTCTCCATGCCTGTGCCTTGTACAGACAGCCTGAGTGCAGTCAGCTGAAGGATTATCTCCAGTTCTTAATGCCAGCTTTGGTTCTGAAGATCATACTTTCCTTGAATGTTTTTTTGATGCACAGATTGGAGGAGTCGTATCTAGAGTCATATATGTCTTTGGGACTGGGATATGTGTGGAAAGGATAGTTTGGGTCCTGTAGGAATATAAAAATTATGCTAAGCATACCTGCTTTCCCATATTACTAATGGTTTATGGACAATATCCTCAATATTAATCAGCAAGGCTTCATTCATGCTGACTTTTTATAGTATGTATATGCCATTGCCCTTAGGTCACATTACTTCTACCATATTATTGCCATTACAAGTGAAATCCAGATGACTGATCTTTTATTTTGTGTGTGGGGGGGTGTGTGCATGTATTTGAGCTCAAATTTTGTATGTTTTGGTTGAACTGGACTTTGTTGATGCAAACAGCGAATTTGCCTATCCAGATGATAACAGCTGTGTAAGTATCCCCTCATGTTAGTGTCTTCAGAAGGATAACTTTCAGAAGGTGCTTTCAGGGCCTTGGGCTGAGTCCTTCCTGCTGCTGCTTTTATTTGTTCCGTCCAGTTCTGCTTCATAATCACATGCACGTATCCGCTGCGTCTGTGAGTTACTTCTGCATTTGTATCTGCTTTTTTTTGTCTTGACAGTTTTAGGTTTTGGGTGACAGTTCTAGGTTTTGGGGAGAGGAGTTACAGAGAAAAGAGATGTTTTCTGAAGAGGAGGAGTGGGGGCGAGCACTTGGAAGACTGAAAATGATAGGAAAAACATCAGATTTGAGTGAGAGGAAAGAATGTTTTCTGGGCAATGCTCAGATGAATGGCTTGAGTTTGTGTTGGACAGAGAAAATATTCTGATATTTAGTAAGTGATGTAGTATGACACAAAGGAAAATACTAAGTGGTGAAATCCTGCAGCATAGGAATACCATTCTGAATGGCAAGTGGACTTCTGTAAACTCAAATGTTATGTTCAGGTTCTGATTTTTTGCCTGGAATTCTGTAGGAATATTTGAAGGACTATAAAATGAATAAGCTTGCCTTACTGCTGCTGCTTTGATTAGTAGTCCAGAAACCTGTGTATAGTTCCAATTATTAAAAAACCAAATTTAGTCCTTCAAAGATCTGTAGAGGAAATGCATCAAAATAAAAGGCTAACAATTGTATTTGGCTGTGTAAGCTTACGTGCTTGTTTTTTTGCTGACAGTAGAAAATACCATTAAAAATAAGATATGACCATTTCAGTATTGAGCAAGACAGGGCATGGAAAAAGAACTAAAATAAGCCACCTACCTTATACAATTGCTTGGTGTGGCCCATTTGCAGGTAGGTGAGACGTGAGCTGCGAGACTTCTGATCAGCAGTCTGGGTGTCTGGTGCATTTCCGTAATAGTTGCATGCAATAGCTATGGTTTTTGATTGCTGGTTAACGAGTTAATTTCTTGACACCACTCTTCAGAGGAATTTTCAACTGGCTTTGCTGCTGTTTGCACTGGAGCAATTCTTGAGTTGTTTGCCACATCTGATCTTGCAGTATCTTTCACTTGTCTATACACAAATGTGACTTTCCGAGGCAGTGAACTTAATAGAAACAAAGTGGTGTCCTGAATACTCCACCAGCTCAAGCATCAATATTCTCATTTAGAAGATGACTTTGAAAATCCATATACCAGAAAGGGAACAGGACAAAAGCAAAGTTTAGACAAATTGACATAGGGGTGGGTGCTTTGACCCAAAGTCATAGGACCAAACAGTAACCAGAAGGAGCTTGGGGAAGTTTGAGACCTGAATTGGCTTAGAGGCTGGTTTCATCCAGTCTTTCCAGGTTTGTCTGCTGAGACCTGGGTCAAGTCCCCAGTTTACATGATACATTTACACTCTAGACTGACTTTCACTTGCTGCGTATTTGGGATTAGTTTGAAGCTGGTGAAGTAGGATCAGATCTTAAGGCCTGCAAAGGTTTGCTGATTGTGTAGGGCTTGATTGCAGGCTCTTACAGAGGCACCAGGAGCCAAACTTCACAAGCTACTTCTGTGTATCTGATAAATAAAAAAAAAAAAAAAAAATCAGCTTCAACAAGGGAAATTCTGTTGTTTGCAAATACCTGCTTAGAGTTTGAATATAGATGCATGGCCAGGGAGTGTTTACTTAGGGAATGTGAAGAGTTCTTTATACAGGCTATAGCCATTTGTAAAATTTACTGGTTACTACAAGCAGGGGCTATTTTTGTGTGAACCATATCATTATGTTAGGAATAAAAGTGGAAATGAATAATAATGGCCAAAACAATGACTTGTGAGGCTCAATGGAGTATTCTTGTTTAATTTTGTTTCTATTAATTTTTTTCTCTCTCTCCAAGGCAGCATGACAGCACTAAACCACTCAGATTATAGTTTCTTTTTTTTTTCTTCTCCCTCTCCTTTCTCTGTTTTTTTCTCTTTCGTTTCTCCTCTGATCACGGCAGTCGGTTCTGGGGTTGGAGTGCAGATGGGCTGTCGAAGCACCCCCCTCCCCTTTCTCAGCCTAACTCCATCCCCACTGCTCCTTCCCACAAGACTTTCAGACGCTCTTACTCTCCCAGGTAACAAGCTACCTGTTAAACCAACTTGTCTGAGGTGTCACAGTATTATTTACCTTTCACACTGGGATTTGTTCAAATGTGGGAAATGATTTGCAGAGGCTTTGGTTGGAAAAGGAAGAGAGATGATGATAGCTTTCAGCGAGCGAAGGTGGCAGGCAGCTGCTTGCTCACTGCTTGGGGAAGGTGCGATGTGCAAGGCGGGGGGGGAGTGGATTTTTCCAGACTCTTCCTCCCTGCCAGGTTCCTGAATGGGTGTATGCTTCACAGTTGGTTTCCAATGCAGAACACAGTTGCTGAGCACTTTTGGCAGGCACTGGTTGTGTTACAATAGCACGGGCAAGGTCTTTCAACTTGGCTACGCTGTGCAAGCGGCACACAAGTACTTTCAAACAGGCAAATACAGCTCAGTAGTAATTTCACATCTGCACTAGTGAATATCCCTAGGACAATGAGGATGAAGCTTCCATATATGATTTTACCAGCTGCTTGCACAGTGTGATTGTGGAACGTCTTGGACGTTTGTAGTATTGAATTAAAATTCTCCTTACTACAAGATTTAGAGGTTATTGACCACTAATTTTGACATCACTTCCTCTTCCTGTGCCCTCACATTTTGTTCCAATCTGCATACAGATCTTTAATCAGTATACTGGACTAAAGTTGTATACTGGTTTTAATAAAAAAAACCCAAAACTTCTGAGTACAAATCTAATTTGTCAGACCTCTGTGAAATTCCTTGGATTTTCTTAAGTTTATACACTGACAACAGGCTTTCTATAGATGTAGTTTCTCCTGACTTAAATATGCGTATGACCTGAGGAAGGACTGTATATAGTCTTTCCTTGAAGTAACAAATTCCTAATGAAAAAAATATTGAAAGGAAAGCAAACAAATTGTTCTTTGAGGGCTCAAAATCTGGGAATCTGTGACGTCTGAGAGGGAAAACAGTATCCTGTAGTCCATACCTGTGTGAATACCTGCAGAATTTAAACTTTAAATCGATATTCTGGCTCTTCTAGGACACTAAGATGTGGAAGCCATCCATGTTGATTTTTGGAGGTAAACTAGTTGAGAATTTTTTTCCTTCTTTCAGTAGCTGACATGAAGGTTTGGAAGAATTGATATGTATTCCAGCCAAAAGCCTGAAAGTGCAAGGAAATGGGTTACTGTGTACTGCTTGAGGATGCTAAACTGTTGATTACTTACACATAGATTGGATTGGAAACTGAATAATAGTTTATGGAAATAAAATGTGTTTTATGTCAGACTGGAAAGCTGCCAAATTGTATCTTGATAACCTTGTAGAGAGCTGCATTGCTTTAGTGCAGCCAAAGATGGAAAATAATGTTGTGACATCCCTAAACACTGCTCATCTCTGCTCACTTCTTAGTCATCCTGTGACTTTCCTCTAGTTTTCTGCATGGGTCATAATTTTTTTTCCTTTTGTGCCTTTTTCTTTTCTGAAGGGTGGGTGTAGTTCCATTTTATTTTTCGTTCCCCCCATTGTGTTGTCTGTGAAGTATGCCAGTACACATACTGTCAATAGACGTGTGGGTTCACATGTAGAGTTTTCTTTCATGTAGAACACAGCCATGATGTGATCTTCTACACAGACTTACTCTTGACATATGAAATCACTGGTTTCTTTAGATTTTTGTTATAATGTGGTTTTGTACTTTGAAAAATGCATCAGATCAGTGACTGGTGAGAAATTGCCTTAGTCCTGTAGCATTGCAGTCTGTACTTTGATCTCTTCTTTGGTAGCAGCGTAGGGCAAAATTCATCCCCGAGGAAAGAAGCGATGATTTTAGCAGAGTGAGTGTCAGTATATCTGTGATTATTTCTCATTTTTTGCCATGCATTTCATTGTGTGACCTTTGGTAAATCATGTCATTTCTTGGTGTGGGTACATGGGTACAGTCATGTGTACACCTTCTCGAATGGTGGTTTCATTGCTTACTTAAATATTGTATGAGGAACCCCTTCAGACCTAAGAATTAAACGTGCTAGAGCTCAAAATAAATAATTTTGAGATCATATGAAACAAATGTTGTCCTATCCCTACCTGATACTTATAAAGAATCTGAAAACTGCCTTCACTTTTGTCCGGAAAGCCATCACAGTGCATTAGTGTCATTCAGCTGTTCCAAAAGCCCTGAACACTTTGACTTCTGTAGGTTTATAAACAACTCTTGTTTCCTGGTCTTGATTTGTTCTTTAAGTGGTTGCTTCTTCTTCCTTGCCTGACAGACACTGTTTAAAGTTGGGGAGTTGTTCTTTGGTTTCTTTGCCAGAATACACAGTGCTGATGCTCGTGTGATCGTAGAGTGAGCGCGTTGCTTGGGAGCCAGGGATTATGGCTATTTTCAGTGTGTTAATCCCGAAGGAATTGGGCAGCACCAAGCTTACCCTCTGTGTGAAGTTCCTTCTTCCAGGAAAATAAGTAGTGGTTCTAGATATTTAACATCCTACTTTTAGTTCTATTGAAAATAATAGCTGTGTGCCCAGGATTCAGAAGGGATTGTGTTTTTTATTTTTTTCCAGTCCACCTCACGGGAAATCTTTCTTTTGTGGAAACGGAACACAGCTCCTTGTTCAGCCGTCCTCCTCCAAACTCATCCTGTCATCATTCCCCAAGTGTTAAAGAAGAGTATTGCACCCCTGTAGGGAGCCACTTCTTGCCATTTGTTGACAAACAACTTAATGTAAATGTCTCAGATTCTTTTGGTTTATTTGCTTCTGGCTCTGCTAAAATCCAAGACTCCCCCAAAGAAATTGTTCTCAGTTACTGGGTCTCTTCATTAAGTCTCTCTTGGAAAACTGATTGTCATGCAAGCTCAACTTCTCCAAGATAGAGCAAAGCCCTGCCAATAGTGCCTTTTCATTTTCTCCAAGCTTGTAGGAGCTTCTCTTCTTAGCTATGTCTTTCATATCATCTGCCCTTGCATGCCAGGCATTTTTTTCATGGAACTTAATTTTTGATAACTATTCAGGGAATCCCAAAACTTGTGTGGCTTTATGCTGCTGGGGAATTTCTGAAGAACAGACAGACTGCAAGAATGCATCTGAGAGTGATAGAATTCCCAAACTTAGGCTCAGTACTGAAATGCATCTCTTATCAAGGCGTTGTGCAAGTGGTTTTGGTTTTACTATTCTGTAAATGAAAATGGAACATGTTAGATTAAGGTTTATGTCAAGATACATTTTCCTTTCCATTTAAATCTGTCACATTTGAATCCATTGGTAAAATATATTTGATATACTATGAAACTTAAATTTTGTTGATTTAATTTCCACCAGCTGTCACAACCCTTTGAGTTATCATAGTGATTAATTTTGTGTATTTTCCTTTTTAAATTACGCCATTACCATGCTGGGAATAGGGGTGGTTTTTTGGTTTACAGAAGCTAGCACACTCGCTGCTGTGGAATGTAACAAACAGCAGACCTGATTTCCCCTCACTTACAGTGATGTGATGCCGCTGATTTCGGTGGAGCTTCTCCTAGATTTAGCCCTGTTTGAGGGGAGACTCAGACCCAAAGTCTGCTTTGATTCCATTCATGTTTTGTTACAAGTCACTGTTAGAACGGGTACGCCAAATCATCTGTCTCTGACTCTGCATTGTTTCTGTTAACAGTCAAAAGCAGATTCCAGTTTCATATGTAACATTTCATATACGTTTGGTCTTTAGTATGCTGGATTATGACACGGAGAACCTAAATTCTGATGAAATCTACAGCTCTCTTCGTGGAGTCACAGAAGCGATTGAAAAATTTAGTTTCCGTAGTCAAGAGGACCTGAATGAGCCCATCAAACGTGATGGAAAGAAAGACTGTGACATTGTAAGTATTTCATTGGTATCCCCAGATAGATGAAATTCTAAAACATTGTGTTCAAGCCTGGCTTTGGATTGTTAGTGTACAAAATCCATTTATTCCTGCTGTACTCTTGCAAGTGTCTTTGGCTTATTGGTTGCTAACTTCTAATGCCTGAATTATGGGGTCCCACCAGTGTAGTGCCTTGCTCCTGTTGAACTCTACCCTCCTGTGAAATGTGCTCACTGGGCTTCTGTGGAAGTGTCTTGTACGAAGCAAACAGTGCTAGTGTTCCTCATGGCTCAGCGACGGCTTTTTCATGCAGTGTGTGTAGTCTGATCTGTAATGGGAAATGTTAGTTCTCAAAATGCGTGGGTGATTTCCCGCGCAGGCTTGCTGCTTCATATATAGGAAGGACCTGTAATCACTCTGAGTGCACAACTCGTATAGTACCTTATGCTGCATGAATGGTTACAGAATTATCTACCATGTGAGATGCCATTTGTTTTAATTAAATACAAGGACTTCAGAATTTTTACTGGAATCTTAAATGATGTCCTTTCGGGTCACTTGCAACTTGAGATATTCTGTGATTCTGTGACAGCTTTGCTTCCTATCTGGACAAACAAGTTTACATTAGTAGATTAAGTTAGCCTTCAAAGCTACAAATTCTTGGTCTGAGATTTTTCTTTGGGACCCTTCCATTGTTCATTTCAGACTAGCTTGCAAAGCATCATCCAGTCTCCTTTGTCAGTGAGTTGTGAAGTTTCGTGAGGAGGATGTTGGTTTTGCTTCCTTTCCCTTTCTTAGCAAATTGGTCCTGTTCCAGAGCTTATGATCTTTGCCAGCTTGTGCAGTTTTAGCAACGTTAACCTAGATTTAGGAATGTTAGCGTAGCTTTTTGCTCTATGATCATGAGGTATCTTTGGAACAGTTGTAGTTATAAGGGAAAGAGGCGGTAATCTAAGTTTTACTCAGGTATTATGTACGTGTAAGCAGGTCTATGCCTTTTTGTTTTGGTGGGTGAACTCCAAAAAGGCTACAGCTTCCACAGAATTTGAGTAGTCTCATGTCTATTCTCTCTGTTTGATCCCCCAGGTGTCTCGAGATGGTGGCCTCGCTGTGCCTACTGGTGATGTCCGTGGAAGCAGTGACATTGTGGAAGGTGGAAGGATGGCTCTAGATAATAAAACTTCCCTACTTAACACCCAGCCTCCCCGTGCCTTTTCAGGGCCACGTGCTCGAGAATATAACCCCTATCCTTATGCCGACACGATTAACACTTACGACAAGACTGCCCTAAAGGAAGCAGTGTTTGATGATGACATGGATCAGCTTCGGGATGGTTTGTATTGCTGTATCTCATAAAACTGCAGGCAGCTCGCTCTGTTCCTGGTGTATTTGTGTATGGGTAGTGCTCCGATACGTGCTTGCCCATGTGTATGTTGTGTATTACTTTGCATCGGAGTTGAGCCTTGGTATGAAAGAGTCTGTGTTCTCGTGTATCAGTAGAACCTGATCTGTGGCTATGGAGAAAATGTTATACTGCAGTTTCAATTTTTATTTGCTGAAGAGTTTCCCTCAAACTAGTCCCTTAAGCATCTAAATGCATCTGCAGGGACACGGTTTTGGGAACCTTGCACTCTTGATGGCTGAAACATCTCACCAACAGGTGGTTGTTACTGAGTGTTTCACTCCATTTAAGTGATGCTACACCTTAGCTTTATTCTTTTGCAGTACACTGATGAGTCACTGAACTTTGATCAAGAGGTCATACATGTGATCGCTGGGTTTGGGTGTGTGTCTGGGAGAAACTGCGGCAGTTCTTATCTTGTAGAAGTAATTGTTGGAACTGGATGAAATTCAATTGTTGTCTCTTTCTGGTTCGTTAGAAGCCATGTGCAGATTCATGAGCTGTGTTATGAACTCGGGTGACAATGTGGGCTAGTCGGATTCTCTAGACTGCTTGACTGAGCCCACCTGGAATCTGATGCACTGGGGGGGGG
>Ga0065711_1000816_pt1 | contig 54576 bp, 45 predicted proteins | sample Hoacrofraction12_FD_59098 | JGI IMG/M metagenome (GOLD analysis project Ga0065711, IMG submission 59098) | Hoatzin crop microbial communities from Cojedes, Venezuela - Epithelial fraction 12 v2 (version 2) | ecosystem: Host-associated > Birds > Digestive system > Esophagus > Crop | place...
ACCATCTGGTTCCAACCCCCCTGCCATGAGCAGGGACATCTTCCACCAGCCCAGGTTGCTCAGAGCTCCATCCAACCTGGCCTTGAACCCTGCCAGGGAGGGGGCAGCCACAGCTTCTCTGGTCAGCCTGGGCCAGTGTCTCACCACCCTCAAGGTGAAGAATTTCTTCCCAATATCTAATCTAAATCTGCCCTCTTTTAGTTTAGAGCCGTTCCCCCTTGTCCCAGGAAAGTGTCACGGTACAGATAAAGCCACCCTTGTAGTGCACAGATGAAATCAACATTCGCTACTACGACTCTGAATACGTGCTGCAAAATGGTAAATGCTGCGTTCCTGAAGAAATCCAAGTGTCATTGCAGCTTGACTGTGACTGTGGCACTTTTATTGCTGAGACTGCTGGAACTTTGGGAGCAGATACTTAAAATTTGTTGTTTGTTTTTTTTTTTTTTTTCCCTCTTGACAAGGATAGAATAAAACCCTCTCTCTTCCTCCATGGCTGTGTGAACTTACTCTTGTGTGCAGTTTGTTTTTTGTTAGAGCAATTCAGGTGTTTGCCAGCATCTTTTAGATAATTCCTTTCTAAATGGTTAGCTTAGAGCATTTGGGCAAAAAAATCTTGTCTCGTTTATCAAATTCATATCCTTTTCAGTTTTAGAGGATCTGGGTGTGTGTTAGGAATTTGGATTCAGTAGGATGGTGGTGATGGGTTGACTTTGGGCTTGATGACAATAGAGGTCTTTTCCAACCTTAATGATTCTATGTGTGCTAATGATCTTGGGAAGTCTGGTTTTAGCGACTGGGATGGCATGGCCTCTGCTCGGGGAGACGGAGCTTGGCTTGCTGCTGCCTGGGCACTCCGTTTGCTCTAGCAGATGAAGCCTTGTCTCTCAGCTGGGTGAGCTGAATTGCCTTGCTGAGGCATGGCACAAGTAGCCATCACCTCCGATGCTCTCGTGGAGGTGGTGTTTGGTCCTGTTGAGTGGCAGGGCTGCCAGGGTTGGTAGGCTGGTGCCTGCCGTGTCTAGCTGGGTCGCAGAGAACATGCTGCGTGTCCGCAGCCTGCTCCCGGGCAAGGCGTGGGATGGCGGGAGCACACCGTTACCCTCAGAACTGGTGGACTTGGTGGCCAGCTTCCTTGTTGGTCAAGGTGTGATGCTGTAACCCCAGCTTTCGTTTGCTGCAATACCTGATTCAGACAAATGTAGCATCTTTGGTTTTTTCTTTGAAGTTACTCAGCTTGCAAGGCCAGGATGAAAGGCAGACTGTTCTGTTATGGTGCACCTCCTTCACTTCTCAACGTGGAGCAGTCAGGATGGTGGTGCTCGAGCTGGTGCCTCTACGAGCCAGGAGCTTGAGTGAGGTACGGAGCCTTTAGAGACTTGAAGTTAACTTTTTTTGGCAGACTATCATTATAAATGTTGAAACTACTAGTAGTGAAACGATGACCACCAGGGATTCGGTTACGGTGGAAATGGAGGGGAGAAGATGGTGAAATGCTGACTCACCTGCTTCTTTCCAGTGCAGAGTTTGCGACCCGGGTTTCCAAGGAGGGAATTGCTGGCAGGACCCCTGACTTGCTCTCAGTTTGGCTTTGCAGAATGCTGGTTGCCTTCTCACAGGGACCTGTATCTCAGCCACTTAGTGTGGGTGTACAGGCCTTGGCTGTCCTCGTTAGCTCTGCCACTTCCAGCGATGAACGGCCAGTACTGCTGGGGCGAAACTTTCCTGTGCTGTAGCATCAATGCCGGTAAGGTCCTAATGTCATCACTAAAACCAGAACTTAGTCTTCAGGGGTTACTCTGATTTTATTTTGTTCTATAAAAAGTTGCAGTCTTTTGCTTTTCCCTGAGAGGGAGTGCTGTAAATCTGGCCTTTTTTAAAACACATGGAAGAAGGCTGCTATTTTTTCCCAAAGTTTGAAGGCATTACTAGCAGAGTTGACTCTCTGGAAGAGCAAGAGACTGACTACAGAGAAAGATGAATTTGCTAACAGTGAGAAGCTTCAGCACACCAAAGCACAGATAATATCCTCCGACCATTGATTTATTTTATCTTGAATATTTCTTGTAAGAGAACATTTCTAAGTATGTTTTATTGCTTCCAAAGGGGTTACCTTTGCTGTCAGGGGTTGATAATCTTTCAAGGTCCGGACGAGTTCTGCGCATCTGTTGTACGAGGAAGAAGTGGGGATGGGAGGAGTAGGAGTACAGTGATAGCAAAAAGACACAATCAGTCTAAGGTGGTTTTAGGCACCATCACCAGAGTATATTGGAAGGAGCAAGAATGTTCCTTTGTGAGAACGTTCCTGTGCTCTTTCCTCGTACGCTGAAGTGAAATACTCTTGCCATTAATGTTTAGCTACTATGTGAGGTGTGTCTCTGACACATACCTAGACCCTGAAGCGTGAGCAGCAGTGATGAAGTGGTACCTGCGCGGACTCTTTGCTTAGCGGAAAGAAATGCTGGACGTTTTGAACTGAGGAATAAGTAAAAAGCTTTTGATACCTTGTATCTCTGTGAAGGTCGATTGGACACTTAAAAATATGTTACTCTGTGTTAGGCAGAAACTTGGTTAACTGTCTCGGGCCAAAACATGTAGCGGTTTCTTCTCCACAAGGCCTTTACAGCAGAATAACTGTGTTCCCCATGGTGAAAGCTGACACTTTCACGGATGTGCACGCACACGCGTAAAGATGCCACCTTGCTGTTGTGGCAGCCAGCTGTAATTCATGGTCAGGATATCATTTGTTGCTTGTGCTTAACTGCTGAGCCCTGCTACTTACATCCTCTTTGGTACCGATGGCACCCGTGAGCTTGTGTTCATAGAGATCCTCAGAGAATACTCCCTGTGGTAACATTTGAGTTGTAAATAGACTTGGAAAATGAATTTTTCATAAGGAGTTTTCCCTTGATTTTTGAAAAATGACATGTTGCTTCTGGGATTTGTCTCAAATGTTTTAAATTTTGAGTGAGACTGAAATGCTCCTCCTGGTCCGGAGACGAGGCAGCTCAGTATGAGGACACTTGGGCTGAGTCTCGGGCCTGTGGATGGACTATTTTCTTGCTTGGATGGACCATCCTCTGCAGATGGACTATTTTCTTGCTTCCCGAGCCGAGTGCTGGACATGCAGATCTTCAGCAGGCTGCTTGTGCCACTGCGGAGCGGGCAGAAGGACTTGCAAGCGGGCTTTAAGCAGTGCGAGATAGCTGGGGAAGGGGAACGCAGAGAACAAGGGGAGTTGTGACTGCCAGGTTGACACAAATCTAATCTGTTGCCAAAACATATTGAGAGGGGATCATTCAAAATAAATGATGCCTGTAAGAGCAAATCACTTAAACTCACTTGGTGATGCAAATCTCGTTTTTGCTGTCCTCAAACTTCAATAGTGGTTGATTTGTATTGACTCCCTTGCAATGTGTGAAGTACTGAGCTGTGTTTTGTGCTTTGTACAGTTCTGTCTTTAAACAGTTTGGGATAGTTTTTTTGTGGCTTAACTACATAGTAGGTAAAGGCTTTGCTACTTTGGATGAAAAAGGTGCTAGACCTGTTAGCTTTATACTCTTATCTTATGCTTCTACCTCTTTACGTCTCCTAGAGCTTTACTCTCCCGAGGTTGTTCTAGACATCTATTCTTGTTTTGACACTTCTGTTTATTTTTGTAGAGCGTGACTTCTCAGGAACTGAGAAGGCATTGCATCAGCTCTAGCAGCAGCAGTAGACAGTAAACCTGATATTGTGAATTCCAGCTGCTTATGTGCTTCAGCAGGCGCTGCATCCAGGAGCCGAGTGCTCCATAACCTGGGCTTTCTCCTCGCTGGAGCAGAAGTGAGGTGCCACGCCTTCATTTCCAAAGGCCGTCTTCAGTGCCAACCTGCAAGGCTGAGTCTGTTGGAATAGTTTTGGTTTGCCCCTCTTGAAGGACATGGCACAGATGATGGTTTGCAGGGCAATGCTTATGCTTAAGTGCATGCTTTGTATCTTGAATTCACAACTGCTTTGCAGCTAGACGGATTTTTGTTCTTCTGTGTTCTCCACTGCTCCAAGATCATCTTGATAAAGCGTCTCCTCTGATTCTTACAGGCAGCCAGAAATGTTCCTGTTCATACCTGGCAGTGCTGAGTTTATAGCGGCATTGAAGGGGCTCGTGTCCGCCTGTGACTGCACTTAGGCCGCTTTGGGGTTCACTTGACTCGGTAGCTTCCTTAGGCATAGCTGGACTCAGCTCTACTTGGACAAGATTTCCAAGCTGACAAGCTGCTGTCGGATCAGAGAGCAGCAAAGTGCTGTTTCCAGAACTGACCTAGGCATCGCGTAAAAGCGAACTGGCTGCAGCTGATCTCTCTTAGAGCAAAAAGCAGAAGGGGCTGCGGTGATGCCCTGGTGCTTGCCTGGACTGCATTCTGCACGTGGTGCAGAGCAAAGAGCCTGCTCGTGTTGCTGTTTGGAACCGGGAACATCATGTAGCCATACAACTCAATAAGAGCATTTGTAATGCGGACGTAGCAAGCTGCTAAAGCTGCTGGACGGAGTTAGCAATTAGCCCAGCGCTAGTAGGAGGTGAGCCAGGGAGCAGCATACGAACTACGTGCGTGTAAAACCAGCCTCCCACGCTTCCCTTGCCCCTTTCTAAATATGCCTCCATACGAGCAGTGCTTGGTTTCTACATGGAGTAGACTCGGGAGCCGAGATGACTCGGGTGATGCCATCCTAGAGTTGTCTGATTCCCCACTTCAAATGCCGCGTGAGTGAAGGGCGCAGGAGCAGGTAGTGCTGCAGGAGGTGTTCGCTGTCCGCTTTCACAGCAGGGACAGAACACGCCGGTAAGGAATATCGCAACGTGCATTGTTTCTCAAAGACTTCAGGTTTTTAATCACTGTACATGAAGTGAACATTCCGTGCCTGATGAAGTCAGATTGTGGGGTGACCCACAAATCCGTCCCCCTTTATAGACCTCCAGACGGTCAGCTCAGTGCTCGCTGCTGCCATGGCCTGCCCCTGCATGCCGCCGTCTTCGGTTGTTCAGTACTTACCTCATTGCCAAAATCTCAAATATTTATCTTTTTCTGACAGTAGCTATTGGTTCCTGCTACAGGAACTGTACTGGGGGGGGAGGGGGGAGTCTGTCCTATACACCTCTTTATCTTGAGGCATCTTGCCAATGTAAACTGCTGCCACCCACACTACGGGCAGCCTTTCAGAGAAGTAGGAGTGCAGGCTGCAAGAACGGAGACAAGCCTTCATAATCTCCCAAATATGTCAAGAAACTAGTTGAACTACTCTGTCTGGATGTTTGGTAGGCAATTTACCCCTTACTGCGAAGTGACCAGTCCACTGCTTCAAGAACAGTTGAACCTCTGAGTGAAGAGAGAACTGACCTGGATTTAGTTAACCTGTTCAGGCTGTGCAGGTGGCAAGGCTGCTGCTCATCCGAGAAGAACTGAAGGGAAACTTAAAAAACAACCTCAGCTATGTAAAACCAAAGACATTTGAATTACTTGCAGGGTTAAATTCCAACTCTTGCATGCTTTTGGTTTAGTGGCGTTGCACTGTTCCCGTCAGGTTGTACCTTACTCTTTTATATCCTTTCTGCTTAATTGGTTCAGGAACGCATGCAGGATATACAGGCTGGCAGGCAAGTTAATGTTGTGAGAAGCCTTAGCTCCCATTTCCTGACTTTTTAACCTTGAACTATCCCAGGAATTTTGCATTTGAGTGATTAAGAAGGTATGACTGACCTCCTGCCTCTCTCCTGCTAGCAGAACCAGTTTGTTAATCTCTGGGAACGATCTAAAATCCGTAAGTAGTTTTTGATAGTCTTCTCCTCGCACATAACTTGGTAGTTCTTTGCTTCCAGGGGTAAATGATCTGTACCGAAAAGAAGTGCACGGGCACACAGACTGGCACTGTGTGCAACGCAGAGCTGTAAACGTGCAAGCCTTTTCAAAAGCAGACAGAGCGAGCAAGCAGCTAACTGACTGATACATACTGGGCATGCTGGTTGTGGCTGGTGGGGTGGTAAATTGTGTGTTATGTAGCTCAGTGCTTCTACTTGAGTAATAGTAACGTATTACTATTAAATGTATTTTTGTTTGGAATGCTCAAAAGACAGGCTGTTATCTGACTGCAGATGTCTTTGATGTCTCCTGATCTGCTTCACGCAGAATCTGCTTGGGCAGCAGGTGACCAATTTCTGTAGAAGAATTTGGACATTGCATGCTCATGTGAAAGTAGCAGAGGGTCTAAACTGGCAAACTGCATACAACTCAAGATCACCTTAATGAGGTGCAGGGGCTGACCTCATGTGGTGGCCAGAGAGCAGTAGAGGACACCACTGAGTTTGTGAGTGTCAATAAAACTGATTGAAATCACGATAGCTTGGAAAATAAGCTCGGAGGATAGATGTTGGGCTTGCTTATCCCAGAGGTGGCCTGATGCATGGAGCATCAGGGGCCAGGAGGAGACACAAGGTGAGAGAGATCTTTGGGAGGCTGAGAAGATGCTCAATAACCATGGCAACAAAGGAAACTGCTTCTGAAAAGAAAACAATTCTGTTGCTTGAGATGTTGTTTTGGTTTTTTAGGCTGTTGCTATTGGTGATATTTAGGTTGTAGTTTAAGCAAATTTGTTTGGTTTACAGCAATAACTTCAAATAAGCTGTTTTTCTCAGACTTGGCCCCATTTTTATCATAAGGGGTGTAAGTCTGCTCCTAGTTATCCTTTATCACAGCAAGACCAGGACCAGGCTGCGACACTGTACACAGTGACAGTCGTTGAAATTATGTCTGTCTGGGGCAACTAGAAGTTCAGGGTGACTGTGCCTTTGTGTGGGTCTCGGAATACTGACTTTGAAATGTCATATTTGATCTCTCGTTAGACTCCTTGGAGCATAGTTCAGAAGCTTCTCAAATTTGCGATCACTTCTTAAAGGCTTCTCCTTGACGTGGGAAGTGCTTTCCTGTTCGTAGTTCTTATCTGCTCATGGTGGTCCTGAATGACTCCATCCTGCTCTCCTCGGCGTGGAGGTCTCCCCTTCAAACCCATGGCAGTTGCTGAGGTTTTGGTGCAATGAAGGGTGCCCGTTGTGCTGCTGCTGAGGGTACTGGCTGTTGGGGATGAGCCGTTCCCATCACCTTTTCCCTGAATTGCCGTTGGAGTGGGAATCCAAGGGAGTGTTTCATGGTGACGAGGTGAGGAAAGCTTCTCCTCTTGGCTGCCACACCTCCAGCCCCCAAGGGCAATTCTGTCTGCTGCGGGAGAAGATGCTCCCAGGAAAACAGTTTCTATAGTGACGGGTAGCCCTGGTGTGTTTGAGGGCTGGATCACCAAGTTGAGTAATAAATGTGTAGGAGTCTATTTTTAAAAGCTTTTGTGAGGAGGAGATCGCTGTAAAAATTTATCTGCAAAGTGATAGGTTTTTCTCTGCCGACATTTAAAAATAATCATTGTCTGTCTTGAGAATGAGATGACCTCATTAGAAACAAAGCAGCTTGTATGTCATCGTGTCGAGCCTCCTGGCAGCGATTCTTGCCGCAGCCTTCGAGTTACAGGAGGAGCTCTGCCCGTTAGCAGGTTCCTCAAAACTCCGGCCCACGGGGACCGTGTGTCCAGCTACCCCAGAGCCGCAGCTTCTCCCTCCTGGTCTGTGTAGCACATCCGGGCACGTAATGAGCAGTGAGTCTTGTTCAAATCAGAAATGAAGAAATGCTGTGTTAAAAAAAATTAAAGTAAATAACTGAAGGAGAAGCCATTGAAACTACAACCTGGCTCCAAGCTTCTCCCACAAAATGCTGGATTTAAGAACTACTTAGTTTTGTAGGACAAATGAGTGGAAGTATGTGCCAGAACCCATAATTTTGTTATCTTGCTTGACTTCTTGCCTATGAAATCTGTATCCTCGTCCACTCGCCGTGTACCTGTGAGAGCAGGAGGGCAGGGGAGAAGGGAACGGAGCCGTTAAGCTTTTTTTGGTGGGTAGTGCTGTAGCTGTAAGAGGAGCTGGCATGAAGGTCTGGAGTGATCCAGGTGCTACCTTTGTTCCTTATGCCGTGAGCCGCTGCTGTCAGTACCGTGAGCTGTAGGAAATCCCCCGGTCTGTAGTTTCACCCATACAGAGCCATGGATGCATTCGCGTGAGCCCGTGCCATCTCTACTGAACTGATTACTGTTTAAATGGCTTTACTGTGTTGTGGGGGTTTGCAGGGTTCCCCAAACGTAGGGGTGGAGTGGGTTTCCGTACTGTTGGCAGTCGGCTGTTGCTTTATGAACGCTGCGTGTCGTGGTGACCCACGCGCACTGTTTGCTGTCTGCAGGTATACATGCACGTACGTACTCACAGCCGTGAGCCCAACTAAAAGGCTGGAGGGGGGGGTTGCTGGGTTGCAGGTATTTGATTTCAGTGCAGCTGTAGGCCACCACTTGGCACTGAAATCAAATAACATTTCCTGTTTTAAGAAGTTCAGAAGTGATTTCTGTTACCGTCGTAGTATTAACTCCGGATTTGTAAGTGGCACAGTTCACCCATCTCCTGCTCCCGTCAGGAACCAGCGTGATCTCAGAGCCATGTTGAACAAACCTTCTGTCAATCAAAAACTTGTTATACAAGGATTATTTGCCTTTAGTTTCCTGTGTAATGAGGTTTTTTGATTGACAACAGGGGAGTTAAAGACTATAGAAAGGCTTTCTGAATCTGAGATGAGCAAGTTTCCATTCAATTGTGTTTGCACATGATAACATTGGCTTCCAGTTTTATCTGTGAAAGAAGCTGGAGGTGACAGATCAAAAACAAGAAATACAGAAACCCTTCTCATTTAAAAGATGATGTGACTTATAAACTAGAGCTAGGAAACTACCTTTCTATTTCCCGCTGTGGGAGCGGGATTTGAACATCATCTGCTGCACAAATATTCGAGCTACTGGGGGCAAACTTTCCGCAGAGATGGAAGTGTCTCGGTTCGTTCGCTGGCTGGTGGGTAGGCAATGGCTTTGCCTTCCTCCTGCCTCGGCCTAAAGACCGTAAGGTACTCCCCAGGTTAGGAAGTTGGGTGATGCTGGTATCTTTCACCTCGGTTCCCAGGGTTCGTTTCTGAAATGGTGTCCTTGGCTTACTGTGTGTGGTGGTTGCTGAGGATTCCTGGCTTCCAGCTCTCCTAATGAGCAATTGCCCTTGCTCAAGTAAATTTTAATTCCTTGAATGAAATCAAATGAAAAAAAGAACATATCAAAAGTTAAGAGAATGTGATGGAAATTGATAAACCTGGGTTTAGGTGTGTTTTTCAAAATACTAAATGTTTCTAAAAATGGCCCTGCTTAAAACTTAGCTGGTGGAGGAAGGGTGGTCGCAGGTAGGACAAACAGGATATGCAGGTGAGTTGATGTCAGATGGACGTGTGGGTTACTTTCTGGTGAGCTAGAAGGCCAGCGTTAGGCCATGATTTACAAGCACCTTCTCTAGCTCAGGCTGCTTTCTCTTGTAGGAACTCCGCAGCGAGTTCAGCCTCCAGCTTAGAAGCAGACAAAGCGCTGCAGGGGTAGTTTGGGTCTAACTGATGCTCTCAAGGGCGTTGGAGCAAAGCAAGCCTGGCTGCAGGGTGCAGGCAGGCTCAGGTGTCGGCAAGGGTTGTCTCTTTTCACTACACCAGTTTGGGTTTAATAACAAATGCCATACCTGCAGGTTTGAAGCTTTCCGCCTTGGTGCCCTCTCTGTGGCTGGAGATCAGAAGTCAAAGTCAGGATTTTCTGAAGTTTTGGGGGCATTGCTTTCTTTGGAAAGCTGGGTGAAGGTATCTGGAGGTTTCCTCATGGAGGAGGCTAAGGAATGCATAAATCATTTTGTAGCTTTCCTGAATTCATTATAAGCACGCTGGGTGAAAGGGGTCCACTTTTCTAGCTTGCTGCTTTGAGTCCAGCTGCAGAGAGGACCTGCTATATGGTAACGTGCTTTGACGGAGTTGATGAATTTTTTCCAAGGCTGCTAGGAAGCTTCGTGAATTACAAAGGAGATATTTCAAAAGAAATAGTTCTGCAGGTATGCCCTAGCTTTATCTTCCCAAATGCAGAAACAGTCCTGTTTTATGCAGAAATAATACGCTAGCTGAATAGTGTCCTGCTGTGAGAAAGAAGCTTTACCTTTTGCTCCTTTAATCCATTACACTATGTTGGGAGTGTGTTTAGGGAGATGCTTGATTTTGGACCCCTTTTAGAAAATTGGTTTATTGCAGTCTTCATAACCCCTAAAATTATACCTTAAAACAAGGAAATAATCTCATTTTTCTTTTTATGCTTCATTCCTAGTCTGGCTACACAACGTATTGCATGTCTTTCATCTATATTTTACTTGTAGCATTGCTGCTTTGATTTGTGCCAGTTGTTCCCACAATAGCAAGGGAAAGGAGTTTAGAAGAGTAATTTGATTGTGAAGCTGCAGTTATTTGGGGAAATAACTATATGACATATGGTGCCTGTCATAAATGGAATTACTCTCTTAATTCTAAAACTAATTACTCTTCTGTTTGCTAGCTGAATGGCAGATTTCTCCTTTAATGAATGCTTACTCCTCGGTACAAATGGGATCGTCGCAAGCTTGTGGTCAGCCAGGGAGGACAGCACCAGTCCGTACTTAGTGGTGGGTGCTCCTTGTGAGATATGCTGAAAATATGAGTCTCAAAGGTGAAACTGCTGCCTGTTTCTGAGCCCTAGTAACTGGCAAATCTCCAGCTGGCTTGTGTCATTGCTACAGCAGACTGATCCTGCCTTGCTTTTTCTCCCCTTTTTCCAAAACTCCAACTGAAAGAACTGACTGGGGGTAGTTCATGCCTTGCACTGCATATGGAAAATAGGGATAAGCATCCTTCAGATGCTTGGTCCTGGCTTCCCGTTGAGTCTGGCAGTTCTTGAGCACATCTAGAAGGAATTCAGCTGCTTCTAGCAAAACAGGGCTGGACAAAAGCTGAGCAGAAGCTTTGTGGGTTTGGTATTGAACTTTGGAGCTTCAGAGTTGGCACTGCAGTGCCTTTCCCTGATGAGAGCAGTCCCAAGTCCTGGGGCTGATAGTGTGGCTCAATGCTGGTTTTTTTTTTTTAAAAAAAAGAAGTTTTAATTTAATCTTAGATGGGATACTTGAGTAGGATTCTGCTGCAGAATGCTCCGCTCAGTGTGTAAGACAAATTAAGCTGCTGAGGTATGTTTTATACCTGCCCCACAGCCTCACCTCGTATGCTTTAAGTGTGGGTTTAGTCACTGCTCCCCGTTGAGGGCTGTTGGCTTGGATCACTCGCCAGAAATGTGGAGCGCTGTAGCTGGGACATGGGAAACGCACGGTTTCTGGTTTCATCAGTCCGTAGGGCTGAGTGGAAGCTGGTGTGCGAGGCTGGAGACTGTGCGAACCCGGGATGAAATGACACCTCTGCTCACAAAGCTCTCTCTAGAAGCAGCAAAACAGCAATCATAAAAACAATTCACAGCAGTACTCTGAGCATCACTAATCAAATGGTGCACTGGAAAAGACCCCTTGGACTTTGCGTGGCCTAGATCGCATTCTCTACCCCGCTGATGTTAAATATGTTTACAAATAAACAAACACTAACTTTTCCTCCTTACCTTTGTTCCAAATAACATCTAATAAGCATTAAATCGAAGCTTTATCATGGACTGTAAGTGAAAATTTTTCACTGAATTTTTTTATAAAGCACTGGGCCATGGAAGACCAATGTCGTGCTTGTCAGGGCAATCAAATAATTACCACAGTGCAAGTCCTCAGCAGTTACGCTGAAGTATCATCATGCTGGTTTTCCTGATGCGAGTGAGGCTGAGACCAGCCCTTAGACAGCCTTTAAAATTCAGCTGGATTCTGAAGTCGCGAGAAAAGCAGCAGAGACCGGTTCTTGTGGTTGTCATTTCGTTCTGCATGGCCGTCCCGAAGGCGCCGAGGCCTTTCTGCGCTCGTTGCGACGGGCTTGCAGGAGCAGGCGCCCGCGGGCAGCGTCTGCGGCACCGCGCGCTGCCCGCCGAGCGCGCCGGGTGGAAGTGCCAACCCGAGGGTGGAAGTTAAAATTGCCGACGCGTTTGCAAGCGCACTTTCCTCTGTGTTATCTCCAGAGAGCTGCTTGTGGCTGACCTTGCTCTGCGTTTTTACCCTTGTGCAACTTCGACTTGATCAACTCGGAGCAGCATGGGTGGGATTCTGAGGCTGTGGAAAAAACTTGGTCTGGAGGGAAAAACATGGGTAGAGGGATAGCGACCAGAAGTACTGAGGTTATATTTTACTCCCACATAATCTCTATTTTCTATACAAATGTGCTTTTGGTGCACAGATTAAGAACAGTAAAAATATACCTTGTAATGATACTTTATTATAGAGAACGTTTCACAGTTCTATGTTGTGAAGCTCCGAGTTCCTTGTTGCGCTGTAGCGCTTTGAATTGAATTGAGATTTTGTGAGAAAATAGTGATGCAAGCACTGCTTCAGGTGGCAAAGGCAACGTGTTGAAAGGCAAATGCAGCAGTAGGTAGGTCGAGATCTGAGTGGCTTACATAGCTGTTACAGACATGTTCCCACCTCGTTTCTGCCGTGTACCAGACTTCCAGGTCATGTCTGGGGGGGGAATTATGTTAGTCATGAAATCTTGATTTTATGTTGAACAGAGGTTGGAGGATTTTTCCTAACATTCCCTGTTACGCTGGTGAGTGGCTGCGAGGTGTTAATACGGGGCTACCCGTTGGTTGCTCAGTGCTTCCACATGGAGCGTGCTCAAACCTTAATAAAACTTCTTACCTGACTGCCAGCCCTGCTGAATTACCTTTGGCTGTGGAAGACTGGTTTTCAGTCTCTCATGGTGGGTGGGAAGCTTGCTCTCTTCAGCACCTTGCCTTCCCGGGGCGTGCCACGCGTGCTTGGCAGCGCTCGGTACCGCGTCGGGGCTGCTTTTTGCTGGAGTTGCTCTCGGTACGTGCAGCCTAAGTGCTGGAGAGGGGCCGCGGTGCTGCATGGTGGGTCCTGTGCTTTCGGCCCCCTTGGGCCGTGCGATGGAGCTGTGGGCCTGGGGCACGTTGTGCTGTTGGCAGCTGGATGTGTGAGATCCCTGCACGTTTAACTCTTGCTGGCCCGTGCCTCCCTGCGGTGATGCGCTTGGTCAGCAGTTTTGTTGGTGAAAGCTGAACGTCATTAGCTCAAAGGGGGGAAAGGGGCATGGTTTTGGTGACTAAAATCGGCGGGGTCACTCAGAGCGGGTACTCTGAGCTTTGTCCGCAGCTGTACAAGCCTTCAGGCTGCTGCTGGATGTGGTCTCGAGCAGAAAAACTCCTCAGGGCGGTGTTGCAGAAATACGTCCTCGTTTGGACGGAGTGGGTTACGCATCCTCGTGGTCCTGAGAAGCTCATCTAGTTTGTCATTAGTGAAACAGAACATACTGCAATGCAAATGAGCGGAGTTGCATGACAAGTGGTCCCGCAGTCCTCGGTACTTGCTATTGATTGTGCAGCCTTAATTATTCATGCTATGCAAATGGCATTTCTCATCTTGCTCCTTCTTGTCTACATATTTTTGATACAAGACTTGCCTGCAAACAGTCTCGTTCTTTCAGCTGAGAGATGAGGGTTGTTTCTGGCAAAGCTCTTAACGTTCCTTTGTCGAGCGAGTGCTGGCTGAGCCGGGCAAGGCTCAGGAGCTCTGTCAAAATTAATCCGTCGCTTGCTGTAACTGCAGATGAAGAAAGGGGAGAGTTTGTGGAATATTATTTGATAAGAACAAAAGCTTTACAACAGTTTTCAGCTTTCCTTGTTTTCTGTACTGAAGCCCTTGTGGTCCTTGTTTTCTGGTCAGTTGTTTGGAATAGACATGTGGGAGTGTTCTTTTATTCATCCTGAATATTGTTTTGCATTTCAGGTATACTAAACCGCTAACCTTTGCAGACTGCATTAGTGATGAATTGCCGTTAGGATGGGAAGAAGCTTATGACCCTCAGGTTGGAGTTTATTACATAGACCACAACACCAGTAAGTGACACGTTATTGTATTTTATAGAGTGATTGTTCTGTGCCTGTCTTAAGCTGAACACGAAACCACAAAATTGTTAACAGCATGCTTTAGAGTAGATGAGATCTGCAGCTCATGAAATCAAAGCCTGTCCTCCATAGTATGAGTTACTTCCCTCTCCAAAGCAGGTATTTGAGACCTTTTGGGTTGCAGTCTTCAAATCGGCAGTCACGTTCAAGCTGATACCGTGGACACACCTCAGTAAGATTTGGCTCTGCCGAGGAGTCCGACTAGGTAGCAACGGTCTGGAGTTTGTTCTTAGCCTGGAATGTGTCCTTGTGGCGGGACCACTGGGAGCAGTGCAAAGGTCTTGTGTGGCTTCCCCTGGCAGGGATTAACCGAATGACTGCAGGAGGCCACGCTGCCTTTACCGGGGAGGAAACTCTTGGGTACGCTCGGGGGTATCCCGAGAGCTCTGCAAGCTGGAAGAGAGTGAACTTCAGACTCGTGGCGTTCTCATGCTGTGTCCTCAAACTAAGCCACTGCCTGCTGGCTTCGTTAGATGGCTTGATAGACTAGAAGTGCTAAGCTTTATAAACTCATTTAAGAAAATACAGAACTTGATATATCATTACAGACCTTGTTAAGAAATGTGTATTGGGTTGTGCCAGAACAAATCCCCTGGAAAAGGTAAGAAACAAAATGAATCTGTGACTTTGGTTCTCTTTACAGAACAGCTTTGATTGCAGGCCAGAAGCTCACAGCAGAACCATGCCCAAGCCCTTATGGGGGTGCTTGTAACTCAGGCAAAGAGAAAAACTTTCGAAAGACAAAAGAAGTGCTTTGAAGGTGGTTGGGGTTTTTTTGAAATCTGCTTCTAGGACTTCAGCAATTTTTTTTTTCAGAAAATTACAATATCTTTCTTTAAATAAAAATGTAGAAGGCTGTTTGGTTTGGGTTTGGTTTTTTCTTCTTGGCTGTTTTCACACCCTTCCCTTTCTCAGAAAAGCCACATTTTCACCTGACCTGAGACTGCGCCTTCCAGGTTTTAGCAACTTCTCTTGGATATTAAAAACCAGAATGAAAAAAAAGTCTGTTTCCAAAAAGTGCTCACTACCCTCTGCAATACAGTGACTGAATGTCTCCAGATGTGAAGGTGACCCAAATGATTTTATTGAGCGCTTATGTCATCCCAGTATCACAGGGTTTACATATCTTTGGCTTTATCCCAGTTATTTTTCTGTGAGGCAGAGGATGTTGATTTTTCCTTTTACAGGAAGGGTTAGTGGGGAAGAAAGGGTGGACAAGCCTCCAGGATCCCACGAAAGAGATCTGCAGGGGAGAGGACTGGACAAACTTTACTGGAGAAGGTGCTAAATTGCAAGGCCCAAGTCAGGGTCTCCTATAGGTCTGTCAGACCGTGTCTTGTGTCCCTTTCACTTCCCCAAGAAAGCACTCCGGAGAGTGAACGGTGAGGTTGCTTTTTGAAGACAGTCTGAATCGTAATGCTTTTTGCAGTCTCACTTGGGTCTGGGTTATTCCTGCGTTGACCACACTTAGGAAGAGGAGTAAGAGTTGAGTTTAGATGTCTTGTTAAGACTTTTTTACCACCTTCTGAATGATTCAATGTTTTCACGACTGTGTGCAGCCAGGAAGAGAGAAGAGCCTGAACAAGCTCTCCAGAGGAGTCAGAAATATGCCTGGGCTTCTCTTGACTTCTCTGGTGGTTGGAGGTTTGCTGTAGCAGGTGCTGGGATGGGGGAGCTGCCTGCCTGGGTGCTCCAGGCCTGGAGCAGCCCCAAGACAGGGTCACGCCACCTTCCAGTGACTCTGAAGGGCTTTGCTGGGTTAGGCAGCAGCGTTGGGTTGCAAGGTTCCTGCCAATTCAGCTTTACCTGTACAGTGCTTTTGGGGAAGCCGTTTGTTCCCTGTCCCTTCCCAGTGAAACATCTCTGGGGCTTGGTGGTTTTTCCCTTGGGTCAGTTCCCATCTCTGGTTTGTCAGGTAGTGATGTGGACTGCTGCAGTAGATGCAAGCCTCTGCAGGTGCCGTGGGAGCTGGCGTTGTCCCCAGGAGAAATAATATTCGGGCCACCTTCTGAAGTGAGCGTCAGGGTCACCTCCGACCACAGGAAAACCTTGGCTCCAGTAAAATGAGTAAAATGGCTTGGCTCCAGTAAAATGTTTCCAAGAGTCTTTTTCTTGTCTCCTCTGAACTTTCTCTTCAGCTTGAGATGTATTTTTATCTTCTCATTTCTGTTCCTCCACACTGGAGGAAGCTGAGTGCCTGTTGTCGCTGTGGCCCATCCTAGCCAAAACGGGGGCATTAACTTGCTCCGCCGGCATTTGCCTAACCGAGGATGGCTAGCTGTGGTCCTGCGGGGACACGGTTCAGGTACAGGAACATCACCTTGATCTGAAGCCTGCTGTGGGGCGTGGAAGCTTTCCAGACCTCCTGAGTGCTTCAGCTGGCAGAAACTGCAGCGTGTAGGTGTGACAAACCAAACATCATCTTCGTTGTGCGTTGAGTTGGCCCCAGGGTGAATGCGCAAAGGTCTCTTTGCAGATCTGAGCCCGGTGTGGTCCGGGGCAGTTACCCCTGCCCTGTGCTACTCAAAGCGCCACGGGCTTCAAGGGTCTAGAGAGGTGGCTTCAAACCATGCTGAGACCTGCTCAGCAGTTGCTTTTAAAAAGTTTCACTTCTATGGGTTGCTGGAGCCTGCCAGGCTTCACCTAGAATTTCAGTTAAAAGGTTAAAAAGAAGAGAAACAAGATCATGACCCTATTTCTTACGCCAGCTCTAATCCAAATCATGATAAAGCAAACCATATCCACTTACCTTCAGCTAATCAGGAGGCTCATCTTTGTGGTTGATGTTGAAGTATATCCTCTGGAGAGTGTCCAAAACCTCCTTCCTCTCCAAGGTCTCTTGCAGATGCCCTGCGCAGAAAGGAACCGTCATCAGAGGGTGTGAAGGGGATGGAAGCATGTTGGTTCTTGCTGCACGCTTGAAGTGTTTCAGACTAATTATCAGAAATGAGCCCAAGGACAGACCTAAATTAAATTTAAAGCCAGGAGCCTTTAAAAAAAAGTGAGATGGAGAACACTTCTAACCACCTCTCTGAGGCAAAATAAATACAATTAAATTGAACTGGGAACCCAGAATATTCCTAATACAGTATTAATGCATAGCCCTGAGTGTCTCTCTCTGGGAGAACTTCTTTGGAATTTGATTTGCACAAAGAAGCAGTGATTTTCTTGCCAGGTGCTGATGCAAGCATAGTAAGACTACATTCTTGAAACATGAAACAATCAGATTTGTTTATGACAAGCTCAGCATCAAAAATTCACAAGACAACAAATGATGTAATAGCCTGCATTTGTGTAGTCCTTTTATCTGACTTTTGAATGTATTTTGCATTTCTCAGTAGCTGGGGCAGATCGAGAGCCCTTGGCCAACATTTTTGTAGATTGTTATTACATGTTTGCAAATCAAAGCTTGAAGCTGCAATCAAGGGGATACAGTTAGTGCTGCGATTACTGAAAAGGTTGAGGTGAATATTTAGAAAAATGGGAACAAAGCAGTTCGAGTACGTAAGCGCGTTGTCCATCCTCTCCACGAGCTGGCTTTGTCAGGTGCTGTGTGTGCTTGGGGCAGCGTCAGCGTTTCACCATCTGACGGAGGCGTTCAGGGTTGTAGATCTTCATGGTCTTCCTCCTGGTTGCGTATGATGGGGGGACTTCCCTGCAGCAGCTCCCACCACCCTCCTCGCGATCATAGGGAGAACGGGCTGCTAGCGTAGGGCTGAACTGCGAACACTGAAGCTTGAAGAAGCCGTAGGTACAGGTAGACTTATGAAGCAGTGTCCTGAATTAGACTTGGGGAGTTGAGGGTGTGTTGCCAGCATGCTCATTAAGCTTGAAATGAGTCGTGGTTGCTGGTACTCGTCCGTGCAGTCTGGTCCGGGGAAGCCGCGTGTCCGGGAATGTGGGAGCATCTCCGGGTAGCGCGCAGCAGGCTGTCCCCTCCTCGTTCGGCTGTGGAGCACAGGGAGTTACTGCTCCTGGCTGTGGGTAGTGGTTATCGGGAAAACGGGATTTGGGGGCAAGAACAGAGACAGGAGCCTGGGCTTTTCAGACTCTGACAGCTGATGTGCTGCTGTGTCCTCCTGGTTTTTCTTTTGCTCCCTCCGAGAGAGACCATAGTGCTGTCCGGGAGGGCCCCGGCACCTGCAGTTGGCACCAGTAGCTGCTTTTTCATCAGGTTATTTTGGGACAGTTTTCCAGCTCCAGGTTTAGCTTTAAAATTCCATCCACTGAAATGCTTCTGCCAGCAGGACTTATACAGGACTACTTCTTGAAATGCTGCTACAAACTATACTGTTGGTATCTTAAAAAGGGGGTTTTTTAATCATCTTTTGCAGCTTCTCTAAGTTTTGCTCTGTGACTTGAAATGCCGTGTGTTCTTTCGGGTCTTGAGATATTGTTAAAACAAGCCATGGCTGGAGCACGCTGTTAATTTTCTCCTCAGCATGATCGCGGACAGCTTGTGAACACAGCTGAGCGTCCATCCCTGGGGTGAAACCCTGCATTTCCAGTTCTGCTCCTAGGCTTATTGTCAGAGCGTTCCCTTCCCCACAGCCGGTGTACTCCAGCGTTAGTCTTGCGCCTGACTCGCCTAAGAGCTGCTCGTACCTTCCACCGTGGCAGCTTTTACTAAATATTTAAAGAGGCTCTTAAGATATGCAGATTAGATTCCTACTGATAGTTTCAAGCAGCTCCTTTTTATTAATTATTCATTATGTGGTAACCAGGCATCCTTATTCAAGCACTGTAGTTTAGGCAGTTTAGAGCACTTAGTCAACTGAGTATTGGAACCTGTTCCAAGCAAGAACATATAATAAATAGCCTTGAAAGAGAAATGAAAAATATTTTGGACACTTCTTCACAAAACCGAGACAAATACTGACAATAAATTTGCCTAATTAGTGTTAGGACTAGCTGCATGTCTGTGACCTTACGCCTTTTTCATTATTAGAAACCTGAAAAGCAATGTATTGATTGTCTTGGGGTCGTGGAGATGGAAGTGGTGTAGCTGTTCGTGACTACGTTGCCTATGTTACCAAAAAATATTTCTCTTACACTCCGCCTCCTGTATTCTGCAGCGATCTACTGCTGTGCCTGCTTTCAGGGAAGATGTTTACTCCCTTCCTGAGATGCTGTTTGTGTAATGTCATTTGAGATGCGTCCATGAATGCGTTCTGTGATTTAATGAGCCTATATTTCTATTTACCTATGGAATCTGAGTGAGAAGGTTTTCTTTCCCCTTTTTAGTAAAATTCACTTGGCAGCCAAAGAGGCCGGGCAGAGTTGTAATTGCTTTCATGTTGTCAGATGCAGTATAACGCAGTCATGTGGCAACAATCTTTTCTGAAAGTTTTTTATCAGTGAAATAATAGAGATATTTTATTAGTAATGTTATAAAGCGGTTATAACTAAGTAGTCTAAGGGTTAATGTCAGTATCTCAAAGCTTGTGTCCACATACACTTGTTGGATCTTTTAAGAGGCAGCGCCAGGTTGGCTTCAGCAGCAGGGGAGTTGGAGAGTTGTACCATGATTTCATCATGAATTGTTCTATACGGTGATTCAGCGTGGCAGAGCTCATCAGAGTGCACTGTGGATCGGTGGTCACCTCCTAAGGAAAAAGGAAAATGTCCTTATTCCACTTTTTTATTCGGGGGCAGGGCAAGGGGCTATTTTAAAGTACTGCCATAGATGGTGGAGCTTCTCCAGGCAGCAATACAAACCTGCTTTCTGTTGATCTTGCCTCCTTCTGTTTTCTCTCCAAGAAACTACGCAGATAGAAGACCCTCGGGTGCAGTGGCGGCGGGAGCAGGAGCATATGCTGAAAGACTACCTTGTCCTGGCCCAGGAGGCGATTGCTGCGCAGAAGGAGATCTATCAAGTGAAACAGCAGAGGCTTGAATTGGCCCAGCAAGAATATCGGCAGCTGCACGATGTGTGGGAGCACAAACTGGGCTCTCAGACCAGCTGTGAGTAGTCCACGAACTCTTACCCGGTGACTTTCTCACTCGTGAACCCCCCGGGACAGTGAAATGCTTGAAGCCGCTCCTCTGATGGAGCGCTGGGGTGCGTCATGCCGCCTCGCTCCCCACCTTCGCTCCGTTTGTCTCAAAAGCAGTAGCTGCCTAGCACCTGCTTGCTGAAGGATGGTTGTTAGGAAGCACTGTTGTGGTTGGCTCCGTTGCTGGAGTCAGCGTGCACATTTTTGCGTTCAACAAACACGAAAAAAATGTGGTGGTTGGCTCAATGTGAAGAGATGAAGTTACATGGTCTTTTCCTTGATTCCCCTGTCCAAAATATAGAAACAGGGCAAGAAGGCTCATCTTGGAGAGCATTCCCAGGCCATTCCAGAGTTCAACGCCTCAGGTAGTTGAGTGACTCAGGGAGCTAAGGCTCTGTATTTTCTGCCACGTAAAAGCTGACATTGTGGATTATCCCTCCACATATGGAGAACATTGTTTTGTGCTACATGTTCTTTGTCACGCAGGAAACATCAGTACCTGTTACTTCAAGAGTTGGTGCAGAAATGTTTATAGAAGGCCAAATTTCCTCCTTATTGTTACTACTTAGGAGCTGGAAAAAGTCCAGAGAAGGATTTATTTCCTGCAAATCTTCCAGTATTTTTTTTCGTTGTAATCCCTAGTATTGCAGACTTTTGATGTTCTTGCTAGCCACAGCAGTGGACTGACCTCCCCCCGCTTCGCTCTTGCTGAGTTCTGTCTTACGGTGGTGAATTGCACTGGCTGATCCTGTGCCTGATGTTAAAAAGTATTTAAGTAGTTTTCTGTCAGCTGAAGGATTCTTATTTGACTAGGGTCCCGTCCATCGTCTCTGAAGTACAGTTTTGGTCTTTTCTTAAGAGCACTCCACCTAAGTACTGGTGTACCCGAGCTGTACGCTAAGAGCGCTGTGAACATGAATTACATTGGCGTGATGCGGTCTGTCTTTAAAAATACAACCGAACAAAGAACTAGAAATGCTTTCCCGTGTTTGATAGGGCATCAACTGATGGCTGCAAGGATCCAAAGATCTCCCTTGCCTACAGCTACCTCTAGCAGCATTGCACACTGGGGAGCTTCGGTACCTTCCGAAGCAGAAGGGTTTTAACCGCTGCTGAGAAGAGAATTCTGCTCTTAGTGGGACATTGATTTAATCCGGTGTGACACGTTGTGTGATTGGTCTTGTCCTCAAGGCCATGAGAAGGCTTGCATCGCATTTTTCAGTTTCTTCTCATTCTTTGCTTTTCTTTGCTTCTAAACATTCAGCGGATTGTTTACTCAATGAGGAAGTCTTAAAAAAAATAAATAAAGTAAACCTTTATGCGATGCCTGTCCCTTCAGTTCTGTTCAGTGCCTTTGGAAACGCAGGAAGCCACAGCGCTGAAGGGAGCGAGCGTGTTTGGGAGCCAGAGTTAAGTGTGTTAACCTGGAACAAATCGAGACTTTGGAGATGCAGGGCGTGCTCTGGCCTCTTCAGTACACACTTTTTGGGGAGTACTTGACTGCACTATTGCCTTTCCCTGCCTTTGAGGGGTGAGGAGAGATCTGGAAAATGGGTAAAAGGCCTACACCAGCCATGTGTGGAGATCTAGGTGTGATGGGAGGGCTTGGTTTGTGGTGGGGCTGGCAGAAGAGCAGGGAGGAAGGCAGAGCTGCTAAACTGGGTGTTGTGTTTCTTCTAGTGCTCTCTAGCTCGTCGTCAAGTTCCAAGTATGACCCGGAGATCCTCAAAGCGGAGATTGCTACTACAAAATCCAGGGTAAGTACTACGAACGGACCTTTGCTTGCCACGAGTAATCTTCAGATATTTCCCAACCTCGTGGCAAATACTAAAAGGAGATGCCAAGGCGGTTGAAAGACCTAATGTTGCCATCGTTAACCCAGGAGATAATTTATCAGAATTCTCAGACGTTGTCATGTTAGGAGTTTGAAACACTTTTTCCCCTTAGACTTTAGACTTCCTTGGGAGCTGGCAGTGCACGCTGCGGCACGGGTAGGCGGTGGGGTGTTGAGCTGCGTGCTGGCTCCTCGGCGTGCCGCCGCGCTGGAGAGCTGCGAGGTCTCTCCAGAGACTGGCAGCTGTTTTGTCCTGGGCTTAGTGCGGGTTGGTAGCCGCGGCAGCGTGCGCTCTCATGCAGAGCTCGGTTTGAGAAGAAGAAAGGACTAAAGTAAAGTAGGTCAGTCTGGCCTCCGTGGAGGAATATAAAACAGCAAGCTGTAGGGTCAGTGGATTTACAATACGCGTTGTCATCCTGCTGTGTTACTCCTGCAGCGGGGCCTTTTAGCGTGGTATCTTGGAGGACGGCTTCTGTCGCTGCAGCGTCACTCCCGTCCTGGTGCTTAACGGGCTTTTTTTTAATGACTGGGAAGGTTTTAAGCATCTCTGAGTAAAATTGACATGTGTTTCATTCCTGTCTCTTGAATTTTTCTCAGCTTTTCTGCTGATGAGGTTGGAACTTCCCTGGAGCCCCTTATTAAGTGGTGCAATACCTGGGCACTGGATAAAGCCCTAGCCAGTGACAGCGTCCTGGTGAGGATGCGGTCAGGGCTGTTAGCTGCTGTTGAGATGAACTGGTTGTCTGCAAACTGTTTCGAGTACTGTCTACGCTGAATAAGTGTTGGATTGAATGGGTGGTGCTGTACCTAAATATTCATCTAAAATATCATTCTAAAAATGTGACACCTTGCTGCAGGTTAATAAACTCAAGAGAGAAGTAGCTCACATGAAGCAAGAGCTCCAGTACAAAGAACATGGATTTCAAACACTGAAGAAGTAAGCTGGTTGTCAAGATTGTATTTTCAGTGTAGAACATCTCTGGCTCGTAATGCATCTCCCTCTACGTTTATAAATAGCTGCCGAAATAACGTAAGCTGAAATGTGTTGCTGCTGCTATCTTTAGGCATGTGCAGCTGAACACAGTACACCACCATGGGGGTAGTTCTCTCAAATCAGTGCCTGTATGTGATTGACCACATCAGAACTGACTTCATGGCAAAAAGATCTCGAACCAGGATCTCGTCAGTTAAATGGGATTCTGTTTTACTCGGTATTGCTCAATACAGATGACACAGTACAGCCAATTTGCTTAATTAGAAGAGCCATTGTTTTAGGGCACTGAGGAAAAATTGGGGTGGAGTGGAAGGGGAGGAAAGTTTCAGGTGCTTACCTTTGTGTGACTAGACATCTGGCATGTTTTAAGTAACGTCACTGGTTAATATCTGATTTATTATAAACATCAACTGCTGTAGAATTCCTTTGAGAAGAGGGCAGAGTGAGGCAGCTTGTAATTAGACTGTGCAAGCAAATACATCCGTGCATGGGAGGTCTGTGCCTGACTTTCAAAATCATGACTGAAAATCAGGTAATTCTCACAGATGGCTAAGCTGATCCTCTCTGGGTTAGAAACAGGGTCACTAGCAGCAATCTGCCCAAACGTACTGTTTTGGGGGGTTCGTGTGAATCTTTGTCCTCCCTAAGGAGTCAAAGAGACGGTATGGCTAAAATCAGAGTTCTGAAGCTCAATGTATTCCTGAGTGGAGTAACTTGGGCGATGATGAGGGGGAGTCTTTGTTCTTTGTTATACTTCGGAGTGTGTTTTTCTTAAAAATTATGTCAAGATGCATGCATCTGGAATGATTAAATTAACTGGACTCGATAAATGTTAGCTTACTGTATTTTATTTTTTAATTTCCATGCAGAATTGACATGAAAATGTCTGATACTCAAGGCGGCTACAAACTTGATGAGGCACAAGCCATTTTAAGTGAAATGAAAGCTCTCAAGAAGGCCATCACATCAGGGGAGAAGGAAAAACAAGACCTCATTCAGGTATTGGAACAGGATGACCTCCCAGTATTTTGTATTGCTATTTAAGTAATTTAAGTAGTTTGCATTTCAGACATGTAAATGAGATTTTTATTAACATAAAGTAGTTCGGTATTGTGGTTGGACTGCAGCCTTTTTGTTCTTCAGGTCCTGAAGAACAAAAATAAGAAGTGTAAAATATAGCACCTAAAATATAGGTGGTGAGCGCTTGCTTGCGGACGAGTGTTTGTCTCGGGTGTTGCTGGTGAAGGATGAACCAGCGGGGCTGTGCTGCTGCTGTCAAAGAGCAGACCTGGAGGAGCTGCGAAGACGCCGTGGCCTGCTGGGTGTCTCCTGGTCAGAGAGCCAGTCTGCCTGGGCCGGACGGGGTGCCGGGGGACGCTGCGGCGGGGGCAGTCCAGCTGCGTGTGCGGAGCCTGGGTGCGCGCGGTTAACGTGGTCGCATCTTAGTCGTGTCCTGCAGGCTAAAGCTATGTCGCTGCTGAGGTGCTTTGAGCAGAAGCGAGCTCACCTCATGACTGCTTATTGTTTTAGAGCTTAGCCAGGTTAAAAGACAGCTTTGTGAATGACAGAGGATCCCAGCCGGACCTGTGGGCCAGCAGCGTGTCCGCGGAAAGCTCCAGCCCTGCGCTGCCCCGGCAGTACCTGGACGTCAGCTCCCAGACGGACGTGTCGGGAAATGTGAGTAATGCGTGAGGAACCAAGTGCACGTGGAGACACTCCTCTGAACTCTGTGGAGTGCTGCCTTGGTACAGGTTTCCAGGCGTGGGCAAGGAGCTATGAAATGATGCCTTCTCCTGCTTTCAACTTCAGTGTGACCCTCGCTGTTGCGTGCAGTGTAAATGTGTCTCTAACAGCAACCTGCTGTTTCCCCATGCTGTCTGGATTAGAACAAACTCTCTGTAGCAGTGATGTGCTGCTGGACAAGAAACACTCAGCAGCTGCATCTGGGCTAAGCTCTAGTGAGGGCTCTTCCCTTAGCAGTGCCTTTGGCTTTTAGCATGTTACAAGTGAGAACGATGGCGTATGTGGAGATATTTTAATGCCATCGAACGTGCAGTACTCAAACCGTCAGTCCCACTTGTGCAACAAGCTTGTAACCGTCAGGTTGGTTCCCGCCTCAGCAAGGACTTGATCAGCACTGTGGGTACGTTGGGTGTCTCGCAGGACGCCACAGAAGCCTCTCCTGTGAACCTTGACTCAAACGTTTGCAGCCCCTTTCAGTCACGGCCACGCATGTGACGAAAGATCTGCAGATCTGGGTGTGCTGGGATGTCCCTTGTCTTGCAGGCTTTAGAACCAAAGCAAGATGTCATCCAAAGCAAAGCGCAGCACGGCACTTAATGATTGCAGGCATCGTTTAAGAAGAAAGATCACAAAGCTGTTTGTGCGTGCATGAAAGTAGAAGCCCGAGATAGATGCAGTAGATTTTATTTTTCTGATGAATTAGGCCAAAAAGAGCCTCTGAATCTTGTGGGGTTTTAAGTATTTGAAGAAATTGTAAGACGTTTAATCCAAGGCAATATTTTCCTATTCTGTGATTCGTTTCACTAGTAAATGAGTTTGACAAGTGCAAGTGTAACTTGTGACGTCATCAGTTTCAACAGCAAATATGGAAAGAGGAGTGGTTACGAAGTTGCTGATTTTATATTTTGTGTCTCAGTTTATTACCAGCAGCAATAACCAGCTGGCTGAGAAAGTGAGATTACGCCTTCAGTACGAAGAAGCAAAGAGAAGGTAATTCCTCGGACCCTTGTACCTTTTGGCTGTCACACGGCTTATTCTGAAGATGTGTTTTGCTAGAAGAGGTGCTGCTCAGATTGACGGCCAGCATTACTGCTAAATAAACGTGGTCATTTTTGAGCCAGTGAGGCAATAGGTTTTCTGGGCCAGCGTTATCATTCAAGGAATAAATAACCGTCCTAGAAATTACGAAGGGGTGACTAATACATGAAGCATTCGGTCTGGCCACACCTGTGGGGACAGAAGTGGTTTTGCTACCCGTTGCCAGTGCTTCCCCATTCCTAATAAGGAGACTGTACTGCAAGGCATCTCCTTACCTTATTCAAAATGAAATGAATGTTTGCTTGGCTTTAAGTCCGATAAGGAGAAATGTGCATTGTGTTAACACCTAACATATCAAAATATGGTCAGTGGCTACAATTCCAGAGTTACCTGCTTATCTGCAAGAATTAAGTTTTCAGCCTTGGCCTCTGGTCCGAGATGAATGAAGAACAGGTTTTTGAAATTCATATCTACTTAACAGGCCAATTTAAGCAAAAGTTTTTCTGGTATTTCCTTTTTTTTAATAGATAATAGCTAACTCAACTGTTTAGTTAAACGAAAAACCACCAAGCATTATTATGTAGACTTTGGCTGGCCTAGTCCTTGTTCAGCGATGTAGCCGGCGACGGTGGTGACTGCAATTTTAACTGTTCTCAAGGGACTTGGCAGCTCCAGAATAACAAAGTTCAGATGCATGGTACAGTCTGTACTTGGGATGTATGTTAAGAGAAGGATTTCTCTCCAGTCTGTGGTTAGAGATAAGAGCTTTAAAGCTGAGGTTACTCACAATATTTTCATTTTAGTGTATTGGCATGGTCATGTTTCTCAGTGGCATAGAATCTGATCTGTATCTGTGGCAGTTGTGAAAGACTCTGTGTGCCCAGCTGCTTTTGATGTGAACTTACATTTTTCTTCCTAGGTGGAGCAATTTTATCAGAATAGTCTATTTTACCAATCCAAGCTTTGCCAAACTACCTTGACGTGTTCAAATAATTCTGTCACTTTTTAAAACAACATTAAAATTACTAGTATTCCAGATGCAGTGCTTAATTTTTCAGTGTTAAAATTGCTTTTTACTTTTAAACTTTGCTGAAGACTGCAATTTAATTCACACTGACTTTACATCTTCACGTTGAAGTGGAGCGCTCTTGCTTTAGCCTGTATCTTTTCCAAGGAGGACAGAGTGAATAATGACAAACTGAGAAGATAATTAATGTGCCCTTTAAAAAGAGACAGGACTGTATAAAGGCGGCACACTAGTTCGTTTGAAGTAATGATGCAGGGCATACAACACAATCTTGCAGTTAAAGAAGGTTTGATACTTCATGTCTGTCTCAGGTTGTCTATAGATTTTTCTCAGAGTTTAAAAAACATCATGAGGAAAGATGGATCTGAATGGGCATGAATAATTGATGCTAAAATGGAAAGATCTCGAGCTATCGGATCGCTCTGGTTTTGGCATGGTCTTTAGCAGGAGCGGCAGGAACAAATACCTTAACTGGTTTTAAGGTGGAACAATCCTATGGATGTAGTGACTCACAAGGAACCTTCTGCTCCCATGCTGATTTCTCCTTGTGATGCTAGAAGTGTTTCCTGTCCCCACAGCACCACATCAGAATGTTCCAAACCCACAGCAGAAGAGCAAGTGCTTTGCCCATGCACGTGTTGTGAAGGGAGTGGAGTGGTGGAAATACATCTGTCTTGTTAGCTCTGTGTTATCTGGAAAGGTACAACTTACAGCCTGAAATCAAGATGATCCCCTGTTAATTAGGCTGGAACTACTAGATTTATAGGGGCTGATGATTTTGAAAGTGGACTGTAGCAGACACTGTTCACACTGTTGCTGTGCACCAGACTAAAGTCATAGACGTAGGTGAATATTTTGCTGAACTTCAGCAGACCAGAACTGCCAGGGTCCAATTCTGTGCATTCCCGTACCCACCACGAAGTCCTTTCCTTTCATGGCTCAGTGAGACAACGAGAGCCCGAGAGCAGATAATGTTAAACCTGCAAAAAAGAACAAAGGGCAACAGCGGTGACAAACCTTTAGCTTAACGGGATTGGAAACTGATAATGGGCGTCGTGTCAAAAGGGAGGTCAGTGCTACATCTCAACAAGGAGACAGCTACAGCAGCATAAATGTAATCAGAGATGCAGCTGAACTACGTGGTACAGCGCCGGACGTGTTGCAGTAGCTCAGTTGTGTAGCACTTGCACTCTGTGCATTGTTTTAGTTCCTTCAGCAGTTAAACTTTCAGCTTGGGTTTTGTGTGACTGGTGGTACTTTTGGTACTTTAAAAGTATGTTTTATCATCTCCTAAGATGGAAAATTTTAATGTCACCTTTAGCAGCACGGCTACAATGGTGGGTATTTGACTGGTCAGTTTTTAGATCACACCTCCCATTTTGATTTTTTTTTTCTTTTTTTTTTTCTGAAGAACAGGCTGATCTCATACAGGATTGCTAATTACTGGTTGTGGATGCACATCTTGGTGTACACTTCTGTGCTCTGAACAATCTCCAAAGAGACTAAAATTTTTACATGCTATGCCTCTGTTGTAGATAAGTACCAGCTTTCCCCAGTAAAAAAAAAAAAAAGAGACTTGATATGACAGAGAATAAATCATTGAACTACCTTTTCTGGGTAAAAAGAAAACAGTTAAATAAAAGCTGAGCTTCCTGCTCTGTATTTTGTTCAGTCTTGCGAGCTCGTGGCCGTTCGGAAAGACGGTGTGACCTGAGCGCAGTACTGCTGGTTGCTCTGCAGCCCAAGCCTGGCGTGGCTCGGCAGGGGTGTAGTTCAGGCTCGGTCAGTGAATGCTGAAGGGCCGGAGCTTTCAGCCAAATGCCAGACAGTCTGCAAAGCATTTCTTTTGTAATGATGCTGTTTTATTGGAAAAAAAATAGAGTACATAAACCTCCTTTTAGCTGAGAAGGGGAAAAAGAATGATCATTTACAAAAGGTAAAACTTGAGGTTAGTTTAATGAAGCTATTAGACTTGGAAATGCATAGAGAACAAATTCCAGTGGAAAAGCCATATCCATGCAAATGTATGCCAAAAGTGATCAGATTAATGCCAGCCAATCCTCTTAAACTCATATCCCTTCAAAATGCACAGAGGAATTCCTGGATTATGAATTAATGCCGCTGTTAATTCTTCGTTGGAGCACGGTATTGCACTTAATCAGGCACTCCAAAACAGCTCCTAAGAAGACCTAAAAATAGTTGAGCTGAATATTTATCAATTATGGAACTTTAATTAGAGTAAGCAACCTGCTGTGGGAAATGGCTTTAGAGAAAGTGAGGCTTCTCTGCAGCAAGGTGATCTCTAGTCTGTCTCCCGCGATGGAGCAGGCAGGTCAGTCTGTGCGAGCTTAATCCTTCCCAGGCTCTCTGGGGGCTGGAGTTCCTCCTGGCCTCCGGAGCTTGGCAGACAAAGCTTTATTCTTCAAGGCCATTCAGCAGTCGTGTAGCTGCTGCTGCCCAGATCCACATCTTATTACTTGCTCCACACACTTGGATTCTGCTGGCTGGCGCTGGATTTGCTCTGTGCCTGCATGTGTGCTGCTTTGCTGGAGGAGGCGTGCGCCATCCTATGCGCTTCTGCAGCACAAACCAAGCTCCAGAAAGAGATCAGTCCAGATTAGCAGCCGCAGCTATTTGTTGTGCCCAATCTAGGTCTGGTAATTCTGTCACCAGATTACAAAGCCCTTTTCAAAGGGAGATGACTACTGGACTTCCATTTTACACGTACGGCATTTCACTGCCATTTCTTAGGTGTTTACTATACCTGAGTGAGAGATTAACCCCAGTTAATCACGTGAAGGGGTGTGTAAGCCTTGACTCTCTGGTTTTCAGTCTTGTGAATTATTTTTGCAAATATCTTGCCTTATATTGCAAGATACTTTTCCTCCTTGTTTGCCTTCTAAACTGTTGTAATTTCTCCGCCCCAGCCCCTTCAGCCCTCCCCGTTCCCTGCTCCCCACTCGACCATTTTTGGTTGTGCAAGTTCCAGAAATGGAAGTCCTTGGTAACTCTTGCTCAACTTGGTCTGTGCTATCATTTCTTGCCAAGCTACCATGATCACCCTGCCAGGTCATGAAGAGGTGTAGGTCAGTGAGTCCAAAGGAGGCAGCTTCCTTTGGGAAGACTGACGTGACTGCCCTTGGTTCCGTACCCTGGCCTGCTGCTGGTTTTTCACTTCCCTCTGTAAGCCACGTTGCAAAGGTGACCATTTGTGGGGCTGAGCTGTTCAGGTGCTTGGGAAATTGGGAATGGGCAGGTAGTTGGCGTGAGCAGCCTCTTTCCCTGCCTCGAGCTGTGCTCTCCTGCTGTCAGTCGAAGCTCTTGCTAAATATTAGATCTATATCGCTGTTGCTTTTAGTAATCATCTTCCTGCCCGAGATGATGTGGTACGGTGTTGAAGGATTAGTCATACAGACTTCAGACTGAAGTCCAGAATGACACCTCCAATGAAAATAGACTTTAAAGTTCGGGCAAGTAAGTGGCTCTGGGTTGAGGTAGGATCGTATTGCCTCTTCGACTCTTCACACCCTCAGGCACACGCTGCGCCAGAAGGAGCGTAGCTCTTCAACGTGTCCAGAATGCTTGGTGTGGAGCCAATAGCTGGGTTCTTCCAGTAGCAGCATGCCTACGATTAACTTCCTCGTTGTAAAGACAAAAATAGTTTCTAAACTTTGGAGTGACCACTGATCTTTATCAGCCTGTCTGAATCACACACAGAGAGCGTACAGTTCTTTCCGTAAACCTGGTTACAGATCAGATATTTACCGCATGGTACCCTCCGCACCAAGTCCTGTGAGGTCATTAGGTGCGAGGCACGTGAAGCACCCTACAGCGACAGCTTTTCTCCAGATCCAGAAATTCCCTCGTGCTATTCCCCGACGGGTGGGCACCGCAGGTTGGCCAGACTGAGCTGACACTGGGAGCAAACCGGAGTTAAAATCCTGTTCTGCCGGCCAGCCTCCCGGCAGAGCCGTCGCTTGCCAGCACCCTGGTGAGGAGGGCATGGGGCCGCTGCCCCCGAGCCGAGAGCCTTCTTCAGGGCAGCGGGAGATGCGCTTGGTCGTGGTGCACCTTTGTGTGTCTGGAGCCGTAGCTCAGCCACTCCTCGTAGAATAACTGCTTTTTTTTTTAATTTTTTGCTGCAGAATAGCAAACCTGAAAATACAACTGGCTAAGCTTGACAGCGAGGCCTGGCCCGGCATGCTGGACTCTGAGCGGGATCGTCTAATACTGATTAACGAGAAGGAGGAGCTCTTAAAAGAAATGCGATTTATTAGCCCCAGAAAATGGACTCGAGGAGAGGTGGAGAGGCTGGAGACGGAGAGAAGGCGCCTCGAGGAAGACCTTCAGGCTGCTAGAGACACTCAGAGCAAAGCTCTGACGGAGAGGTGGGTTACTGGGCGTAGGACAGAGCTTGCCTTGTTGGACAAGAGGTAACTGGGAACAAGCAGCAGCATCCCCTGCCCGAGTGCTGATGCTGCGTGCCCTCGGATTCCCAGGAGACCATTTCTGCTTACAAGGTTTCTGAAATCAGCTCCCAAAGCAAAGTGCCTGCAAGCCGCCTTACTCCCAAAGCGGGGAAAGGTTGTGGTTCCTACAAACAGACCCTGTATGGGAATGCAAGAAATGCTCAGAATAGCCCAGGATAATATTAATGTGCTGTAATGTTTCTGTATGCAGCCAGCTCCTCACAGCAGCTTCTGCAGTCGCTGTGCAGTCTGGAGCTTGGTAAATGTCAACAGATGGAATTTTAAATTTTTAAAATTTGTTGTTTGTTCTGAGCATCCTTGTATGTGATTCCTGTAGGAACTGGTATTTGACGGGGCTGTGGGAGCCGCGTGGAATACCCTGTGAATCTAAACTAGCTGAAAAAAACGCCAGCTATCCTCCCTAATTTTACTTGCGTTGCAGGGGGAGATCTCATGGGAACGTACAGTGAGGATGCACACTGCATTAGGCATTGCCTGCAAGCGCTTTACAACCTGGATATATTCATGCGGGTGGTTGTGGCAATGCTACTTTCAGCTGCAGTCTCTTGAATTTTTATGGGGATAGGCATGTTGCATTCGTTGTCTCTCTGGCTCTATATTTTCATTTCTTCTACGTGCTCAGTGTCCAGACTACACCAATATTCTACATAGTCTTTTCATAGTTTTATCATGCTGGAAAAAATGTAGGCATCTCGGATATTAGAGCTGCAGGATTTTTACTGGCCTGAAGTATCTGTGGTTCGACAAATGTGTCTGGTCTTGGCATAAGATGAACACTTCCATTTGTGATTTTTAGGAATATGGTCCCATTCTCGTGTGCCAAAGAAACGGTATGTTTCTTGTCCTGAGACCTGCTGAGTTAGGGTATGGGCACCCAAGTGCACGTTTGTGTCTCAGACCAGTTCAGGTGTGAAATAAAACTGAGATGCTGCTAAAGTCCATAATTCATGTCAAGCCATAACGAGATGGTTAGTAACTAAAGCGTGTAAACCTTAGTCACCACAGACCTTACTGAAAGAAAATGAAAATGTTTACACCATTATTAGCATAGTAAGTGTAAGAATGCAGTAGTGTATAGCGAGGAAAATCTGCCAGACTCTTTTTGAGGCCTGATCCTAGAAACATTAACTTTTATAGTACTAGCAGTAATTATTTTCCCCATTGTGAATGTTTGCAGGATCGAGTTCCACATTTTAAGAGTACTGGAATCTGGTAAACACCTGCATGACGTGACCAAATTCTGTCCCACATTATACTGTGTATTCTTATCAACTTTTGTAGGATTTCACAGAAGAAATAGAATTTTCCTTTACTCCTGATTTTAAATAGTAAATGCTGCCTTAGCTCATCTTTTTCTTCTGTCTTCTCTTAGATTGAAGTTGAATAGCAAAAGAAATCAGCTAGTCCGCGAACTGGAAGAAACAACACGATTAGTGGCAATGTTGCACACCCAGCTGAAAAGGTACGTCGCCTGCCGCCGAGGCTGGAGGTGCTGTCACTGCACGCGGCGTAGCTGCCTTTCTCTGCCGGCAATTACGGCTGCCAGCGGAGAGGCTCAAAGGCCTTTCAGTTACAGTAGTGACCCAAGACCCCCGCGTAGTCAATGGAAAGCGAAGCCTCCAGGATTACACGTCCCGCTCGGTTTAGGTGGATGCTTTAGCACGGGGTCAGTAACCTTGCGGTGGTGCCTCTGTCTGACAACAGAAGGAGCTGCTGTTTCAGACATGCAACGTTAGGTGACTAAGGATAGCTGAGGTTTGTTTACTAATGTTTGAATTACTGAAGTATTATATTAATAAAGTATGTTAAAGACAACGCTCAGCAAGTGACGTGAGTCTTAGTAACTACACATTAATGTATGAATGTCTTGATAATATTTCTCTAAATTATTCCACATGTGCTTTTGCTTGCAGTGTAGACAATGTGTTGAGATGTCCCCAAATCTGCTGTGGTTCATATGGTATACAGAAATGGTTCTGCAGTCGTAGTGGCACCTGGCTGTTCGGGCTGTAGTTTTGAGAGAGCGTAGGATTACTGTTTCCAGACAAATGCATGACTGCAGGAAGTAAGGCCAAATCATCATTAGCTAAAACTATGGTTTTGTCTTTTTGATTAGGAAGAGAGTTTGGTGGGGTTTTTGTTTGGGTGAGGTTTTTCCTGTCAGCGTGTACTGAATTTACTCTGTTTGTAGCTTGTGCTCCACTTGGATTCTGTTTCATTTTGTGAAGATGACATCGAAAAGACTGGAAAGAAAGCATAGTGCAAGACTGACATGTAAATAAGCCACCATGGAGAATAGCTGTCTGTGATGCTCTTATGCAGTGGAAATGCATCATATTTTCATTTCATCTAGCTGATTAGCGATCTTTTTGAGGTGACCAAGAAGCATGTGAAACTAATTTCTTCCTAACTATGTGCCCAGTGTTCTTGGCATGCTCCTTTGTAAGAATAAGCATTTGTTATTAACCTCGTAATGCAAAATGTCTGGCATTCAAAGGTACGCATAAATGGAGGTTGAGCCCAGTTTGTTGATAGGGAAAAGATTAATTAAAAACCCTTCCCTTTTCATAGTGAAATACACTGAAAAGCTGTAAATTTATTAGTCCTCACCAGATCTATATATGCTGCCAAAATGCAAAGACATCTATCATGTTTCAGTTATGTTTCACCCCAAAGCTTTTCTGAACAAACGTGATGCAGTGCACATCTGTCATACAAATGCAGAAGACGTTTTGTGCCAAAAATTATACTAAATTCTGCATACTTGCCTTTTTCTCAGATGGTCATGGGCATAATTATGCAAATGCAGCTTCCAGCTTTTACCCCATAAATAATAAAGTAGGGATTATTAGGCTTATTAGCATCCTCACTGTTTTTCAGTGGGGCACCTTAAGCCACTTGCACATATGCAGAAATTTTTCAATAGGTAATCCACATCTGAAGTGAGGGTTAGGGTCTTTAAAGGGTCAGTAACGAGCAAGATATTTACTGTCTGGAGCAGGAGTGTTGGTTTAAATGGAATTTCTAGGGATGGTATATGTTGTAGTCAGCACTGGAGGATTTGTTGGGCCTTCTGAGCAGAAAACAGTGTGCTGCGGTGTCTGGGCTTTCTCACCTGAACAGACTCCTATGAGGCACCTGCTTAAAATTAATTTTGCTGTCATTTATGTTCTGAACCTAGATCTCTAGGGATAGGTAATTTGTGTGAACTGACTTGACGGCCCAGCCCAAATGCTTTCCCCTGCTCTCCTGGCCCTGGATTCCAGGTAGCAGTCTTTCACGTAGGTAAATCCTGCCAGCTTTCTGGTAACTGCTGGCTGCTGTCATCTCCAGGGGCCAGTTCCAGGCAGCGGTGATGTTGCCTTTTGGCCGGGGGTCCGAGATGGAGGCAGATGGAGGAAAATTTCCATATGGTCAGACAGTTTGTTGCAATAACTTCATCTTCTTGCATGGGCCTTGCTGGTTTTTGTGGTCTGCTTTGGAGATTAACGGGAACCGTAGGGTTTTCTTCCAGACAGATGTGGGAGGAAAATGTTGTCACTAATTTGAATTGACTTGAAACTATTCATTAGAGTTGTTTTGGCTAAACAAGGATTCTTATGAGGTTGATATGTTGAGTAGAAAAATGTGTATGAACTGTATTATTTTTAGTGAAAAGTGACCCAGCTTTACCGCTGGGTAGGCTGTGGTTCTGGATCGTTGTGGGGACTAACGCGTATGGCCTGAGCTAACAAAGCAAAACGTACCATGTGGGCGTAGAGATTTGGTGACATTGCAGTGTTTTCCTGAGAAATCAGGAGATGCAGTATAATGCTTTTCTGACTTGTTTCCTTCAGTCTCTCCACCAGCATGCTTTCGCTCTCCTCGAGCAGCAGCCCTGGTTCTCTCGCATCTAGCAGAGGATCTCTTGCCACCTCCAGCCAGGATTCGTCCACCTCAGCCAGTTTCTCTGATCTCTACTACGAGCACTTGGAGCAGTTGGAGCAGTTGGACTCGGACTATCAAAACAAGCTTGACTTGCTCTTAGAAGGAGCCACTGGATTTAGACCGTCAGGCTGTATCACCACTATTCACGAAAATGAAGTCGCGAAAACTCACAAAGCAGATCCCACCAGTCGCATACAGGCACTGAGATCGTTGGCTGGTACTCCAAAATCCATGACATCGCTGTCTCCTCGGTCATCTCTCTCTTCTCCATCTCCGCCTTGCTCTCCGCTGGTGATAGACCCACTCCTAGCTGGTGATGCCTTTTCAAGCCATATGGATTTTGATGATGCAGAGATAAGTACAAATCTCTCAGAACTCACCCTAAACACTGGGAGCGGCAGCTGTAGACTGGAAGAGCCTCGAGGAGGAGACAAACATCTAGGTCAAGGTATGGCAACAAACTATTTGCATGCGCATGCATGCATTTATTTTTCATGCACTTTGTAAGGCACTGAGAAGCAAGTATTTCAAAAGCTGCCTGTCATCTCGATACCTTTGTGTTGAAAAGTGTATTCAGCTGTGTGTTCTGTCTTGTTTGGGAGAAGGGGTTGGTTTTTCAGTTTGTACATGGAAAATACCAGTGATCTGAGGAGTCTTGTGGAAGACAGTATCTAGGTGTGGTTGTCAGTGTACTTAGATGCATGTGTACACAAATTACAGGGATTTCATGTGCAAATATAAATGGTTGTGCTGGGGTTCGTGGTTTAATTTGGCACTAAACTATTCAGAATGTCGCCTGGTGTTTTGGATCTGGGAGGCATATAATGCCATATTGACACAAACTTTTTGGCCAAGCTTTTGAGGAAGGCTGGGAAAGCCATTTGGCTTAATAGTTAACAATAGTTAACAAATTGTAATAAAAATCTGGCCCCACCACCTCAGCGTACACGTCTTGCTCTGGTTCCCAGTAACTCCGTGGCAATGAATTTATTAACGTGCGCTGAGCAGACATGTCGAGGCTGTGCTTGAATTTCTGCTGTTTTGAGGGGGATGGTCTCTTAGCAACAAAAACGTGTTTAGCTTGTGAGCATGATAAAATAAGACATTTAGAGATAGTGGATGTTCTCATACATGCATATGGCTTGCTGGTGGGTGGGCAGGGTTCGTCCTGTTTTAGAATGATGGCTGGGCTGAGGAGGATGGAAGGCAGTAGGCAGCAGTCCGGGCACTCGTGCTGGGGCCTGTCTGAAACCCTTGGGACTGCGGTTGGGTTAAATCCAATGGAGATGAGTGAAAAGACTGGATTTGTAACTGCAGCGAAGAAGAACTTGAAAGGCAATATAAACTTGCAAGCTGTAGTCGTAGGAACCAGCAGCGCAGTTTGTTTCTGTTTTTCACGGGATTATGAAGCAGCCCACGCGAATAAAGGCACCTAGCACCATGTTGTCGCCTCCTTCTGCACTGAGAACGCTGACGCTATTTAAAATACAATAAAAAACACGGGTGCAGATCTTCCCCTTGGAGCCACCGTTTTCCTGCAAGCAAGAGGTATTACGTCTTTGAGTGGGGAACACTAATTATTCGTATTAGAACTGGGCGCTGATTAGTTTTAACCTTTTTAGCTCTCCAAGATTTGTCAAGGCTGGTAAAGTGAAAGCTCAGGTGTTAAGCAGATTAAGTGATTATTGCTGTTAGCCAGTCAGCAGACAAAATAATCACCATAAGTAGTTTATTTCAGGGCAATAACGAGATGAGATTTTACTCCTCAGGCATTCTGGGGGGGTTCAGTGCAACACCCGAAACGCGGTGGCTGGATCTGGGGTGGTCAGTGCTGGGCCTCGTGGGCAAAGCATGCTCACGTGTTCCCGTAAACAGAGCTGAACAGTATATGTCTGGGGGGTTTGCTTTTTGTTTCTGTTAGAACAGAACCTCTGCTGCCTTTGAGGCTGAAAAAAATGGTTTCCTCTCTCACCTGTGTGATACCAGAAGGGTTTAGGTGAAACTAATAGCAAAACCTGGAATCTGGTGGAGTCTGGCGTTCTCGGAGGAAATGGCGCGGATGCGAGGACAGTGCATGACGTGGCTTTTCAAGGCCTTGTCATGGTGTGTCCAGGAGAGCCTGTGGAAGGGGGAGTGGCAGGAAGTGCAGAGCAAACTTTAAATTCTTGGTATGAGTGAAAAAACATGGGAAGTGTTATCTGCCTGCTTCAAGTATAGAAGAGAGTTGATCCAGTTCTGAACTCTTCCATAAACTTTCTTTCTAGTGTGATACCTCTTTAGAGACTTAAGGCTTAAAACAGAAAATCCAAATTTTGAGTGAAATAGCCACGTGAAGAAGTTACAGGTTCAGTGTGTGTGTAAGACTTGCACAGCTGAGCTTCCAAGTCCTTTGCAAAAAAAAGTAAGGGAAAGGATGGCTGCATGATGAATCCTTTCCAGGGAACCGTTCACCTTGATTCAGGTTTACACTTTAGCATTCTGCTGTGCAACCAGATACCCACTTCACTGCTGGGTTTTGGGCACCCTCTGTGTTCTGCCTGCTTGGCTGCAAGGTGCTCAGGTAAAGAGATCAAAAATGAAGGCTTTCTGGGTTGAAACACTTAGATGGCATTGGTAAATGAAGGAGAAAAAGAGGTTAAGCACATGGACACCAATCTGCGGTGTCCTTCCCAGTAAGCAAACCTCATGCAAAAGGATTCCTGGAGCGGCATTTCTGGGAGCGGTATGTAAAACTCAAACAACTTGATCTTGAAAGCCAGCCAGTGGGGAAGAAATTATTTTCATATTAAACCCATGGAACAGGAGGTACAAAGCAGCATAGAGGAGAGAAGTAACATAGTTTTGACCCTGCCCACATACCTCCAGCATAGCCTATGACCAGGAGTGCAGCAGGGGCCAGGCCCTTGCGCACGGCAGGAGGGTGGATGGGATAAACTGTGAAGGCCAGTATTAAATGGATCCATCTGCTTCAGGTACTCACTGATCTGTTGTGTCACAGATGCAAACTTTTATTCATGTGGTTTGGCGTATGGGGAAAAGGTCTGGACGTGTATTTCTGTCCAACGGTTCCATGGGAATACCAGGATGAAAAATACTATTCGGTGATGCTGTCAAAAAATACATGGATAAAGGACCAAAACTGCACATACGCACTCAATATAGTCGTGTCACCTGTAGCACCCTCTACTGCTGACTGTAGAACAAGTCCTTAATATTATTCCATAACCCTCTGCTGAGCTTGCACACTTTTTGCATGAAAGTTTTTTCAAAGCTGTTTTTCATTCAAGTGGCTTTGTGAGACTGTGAAAAAAAACAAAAAAAAACCAAAAAAAACAAACAACCCCACCCAAGCCACCTAAACTTGCTTTGCAATAAAGAAAATATGGGATGGAAACCGTATCTTGGTTTGAGGGCATGTGCTTTCCTAAGGCTACAGGAAAGGGGGACCAGTTCTGAAAGAGGAGAGCCTCTTGGAGCAGGTCTCCCAGAGCCCCGACAGTGAGGGAGAGCTGCGAGCTGGGTACGTCCCAGTGCTCGTTAGCCTCCTTGGCAGGCAGAGTTCTCCAGACTCTCGGCTGGAGCATCTCTCTGCAGAAATGTTATGATGGTTCAAGTGAAAAGGTGCAGAATTTGCAGAAGTTTCCGGGGCGTGTCTTTCCCTGTCTTATAGCACAAGAAATCTACCTCTGTGCAGACCTCCTTGCTTCAGCTTCCTTGGTTTCTCTTCCCTATGTCCTTCTCCCTGCGTTCCTGCATGTGGCTGCTACTTTAAATCCTATAATCTCTCTTCCTCTCCATGTTTAGCTTGTTAACCTGGTCTTTCTGGACCTATCTTCAGTCCTGTGTACACTAACCTTTTGGGTTTAGGGATAGGCGGGTGGTGGGTTTTCGCTGTTCCCCTTCCTTGAAGCTAAACGTGGTATGAGCTCTCCAGGCAGGATACACCCCTCCACAGGATCCACGCTTGGTCAGCAGCCTTTGCCCAGCCACTGCTCGCTGGGTAGCTAGGACCAGAAGGCCTACTACCTGCTTAAGGATGACCTGCAGTAAGAGCGGTTTTATTGGTTCATATTTATCACTTCACTAGAATTTAGAAGTTCTGCTGCTTCTGCACATTGCCCATCTCGTCGTGGGTACCTCCCTGCCATCCCAGTCCTCTGGAAGCCACTTCTCGTGTTGAGGACTCCTCGTTCCTCCTGCGAGGACTTGCACCCGTGGAGGTGCCGGGGTAGCTGGCTGCCATGCACTCAGCACAGCCGGTGTCTAACCTCAGGTCGCTGCAGCACCCAGCGATGAAACGGGCACCGACGGTGCGATGGAAGCCCTCCTCTCGCTCCCACCGCGCGGGCTGTTCCTCTGCTTGCCCAGGGGCCGTTTATTCTCCAGGGCATTCAGGGATGTTGCTGAAGCACTGACTTCACCGTGGCTGCTGAGCACAGCCCGCCCCACCGGTGTCCTCTCTGTCTGCGGAAACGTGCTGTTGCTTAACGATACTTGGGCGGGGGAAAAATGCAGTTCAGGGGGAGGGTACGAATAAAAGCTGCTCAGGATCCAGCCAGTTCGTTCTCATTAACGCCTGTTTTTGATTTTCCTCTTTGCTTTTCTGATAGGTATAAATACAGCCGGAGGGACGGCACTGAAGGTGGCGTGTGTGTCGGCTGCAGTGTCTGATGAATCTGTTGCTGGAGATAGCGGGGTGTATGAGGCGTCTGTACAAAGGTAGACATCAGATCTCTCTCTAGGAAGAAGCCAGTGACTCAGCTTTGCACACAGGAGTCAGCTCGAATAATGCTGTATATAAAAGATCATCGGCTATGATCTTTTTTTGTAATTTGGTGGCTAAAGTTCTCAATCTCAAGATTTCTTGATACTTCTGAAAAGAACTATGAGCAGGTTGAATTTGATTATCTAAATGACCCGTGCTTCCCGTAATAGAAGGAGCTGAAAGCAAGCTCGCAGAGAACCGTGTGAACAGCTGCTCTGTTTGTGGAGGTGCTGGTAAGCTGTGACTGCTGCCTTGCCGGGGTGGCGCAGCCATCTGGCAGGCGTAAAGTTCCCTCCTGCCAGTCAGCCGTTCTGGTGTCGGTGACAGCCCTCCGTCAGCGTGAGAGGCTTTGGGATGTTTGAGGAGGGCGGCAGAAGCACCTTGGACTGCCTCGTGGATGCGTACGTGCTGCGATGCAGTTCCCGAGTGCTTGGATCACTGCAGGACTTCTCCTCCTAAGTGCGCAGCTTATAGCTGGAGCTGGGCGTCACTGCGCTTGCCGGGCGTCTGGACCTCCCTCGCTGCTTGTTAAAGCTACTTGGGGTGGTTTGACCAAAAGTTCCCTGGAAGGTGCTGATCTTACTGATACCTGGTTTGGCTGCATCTGACGGGGGTTTTCCTGCTGTTTTTATTGGCATTGAGATGTATCGTGGGGTCATTTGCGGCAAGACATGACTGTAGAGGTGAAAAATTGCTGATCTCATGTTCCCCCCATTCACTCATTTATTATCTTCATTAATTCTCTAGATAAATGAGTAATTTTTTAAGTTTATAGCACGATTCACTTTGACAAGAAAGTGCCATGCTTGCGTAAACCAGACCCCCCCGGGCTCCAGCGAGGCAGTCGGACGGGTGGGTGTCGCAGGGCCCCCACATACCCCCTGCGGAGAGGGGAGGAGGGACAGCGTGTGACAGTCGCAGAAGGCATCCCAAGCACCCTCGCACGCCCGATGCTCCTCAGTGTTGTTTGGGTTGTTGGCTTGCCAACCTCTGTAATGACGACAAGTATCATTTTGATGCCTGTAACAAATGGTGAGGGTAGGATGAGCAACACCTTTGTCCTCTGTAGCTGAAATGTAGCGAAATGCAGGAGAGTGCTAAGTGATACGGAAAATACTGAGAAGAATGCTGATGCTGTTTTTGTGTGCTGCAGCATAGCCTCCGAGTCAGTCAGACAACGAATGTAGTTTTGGGGACTTCCAGTGCAGAAAACGTTGGAGGAGGAGTACGCTGGGAGGGAAACGATGCAGGAAGGTGTTCCAAGGAAGACCTGTCAGCGTACTCTGTCACTTCTAATGTGCTTAGGGAAGCTTGATTCCTTGAAGAAACAAAGGAAGGACTTAAATCTAATCAAACTTGAGAATTTTTGCTGTCCTGATGCAGGGCAGGATTGCAGTTGTTAAGTCTTATTTCTGTTGCTGGGCAGTCAGCTGTCTTTACTGAAATCCAGTCAAGGGAACCCTTGAAAAATCCCCCTCTGTCTTATTTTTGCAGTCTTTTGTGTGGCTTTTTTTGGCAGCGAAGGGGGAAGGCATATGACTTTCTGCTGATAAGCACTGTAATACATACCTCTAAGGATGATTGCCCTTGCTTCTTAAATGGGCTTCCTTTTAGCTGCTAATTTTACAAAATCCATATACCCAACCCCTGAATGGAAGGGAGAAGGTCTGGTATCACCTAAATGCTAGCACTTCAATAAGAGAGAAATCAAGTCCTTAATAGTCTTTGATTTCTTTCAGACCATGCGTGTCAGAAGTGATGGTGTTTGACAGTGATGATACAGAAGCAGTTGGGACAGCTAAAGTGCAAATTGCAATGAGGTAAGCGCTGCACATTTTTATTGGATTTTCCTTCCAGTGGAAAGATTGATAGATCAGATTTAAAAGATAGTACTTTCTCTTCTGTTTTCTTATCCTGTTTATCCTGTCCTATTAGTATGAACTACCTAATGCCCTCTTTGAAGTGTAATTGAGAATTATGCTCAACCCCAGGGGGTCCTTGGCCCAGTTATCCTCTTTCACGTCAGTGGAAGTCGACTGGTGACAGTGTGGTATGAGGGTGCAAACCAGCAATGGGGGCACTGGCAGTGCTGGGTGGGAGAAAGCCTCTTGCTGGCTTGATGTCTCCTTTAGCGTGCAGCTTGTGGGGGAAAACTGCTGAGAGTAAACGACAGTCGTAACCATTGACCACGCGTGAATCCAGAAGGCGTTGGAAGGCAGGCGCACGGGCACCGTCCTTGGATGACTTAGTGGAAGGCTATTTACGATCTGAGGAAAAATAAGTACTGCAAAACTCTCTTGTCATGGCCGGCAGCAGTAAAACAATGGTTACCCATAACACCTTCACCGCTGTACTTCAAGTATTCCTACTTGTCACTTTTTTCTGTTGCAGTCATTATATAAAGCCTTTCAATACAGCAATTTAGCTAGACCCCAGGAAAAGCAGTGTGTTTTGGTCAGATCTGTAGTCCATTGTATCTGAATCCCTAAGTTCTGGATGTTGTGGACTGTTCTAAATTCTGGATGTTCTGGTAGCAAAACGTCATGTAATATGAAACTGGTTTTGCCTTAAACTGTAGGCAAGTCCCTTTATAGTTTTGTCTGGTTTGTAAATTTTTAATGTAGTTTGTTTGTGTTACTGAAACAAATGGAATACTCATTGGTGGAGTCCAAGGCAGACTTCTCTAATAAGACTGCTTTTTTGTATCTTTCCAATTCAGATATGATGAATAAAAATAAACAGTTTGCAATACTCGTCATCCAGCTGAGTAATGTTCCAGCACTGCTGTTACAACAAGATCAAAAAGTGTAAGTGGGTGAAGTAAACACTCTGGAAGTATTCGTATTAGATTCCAGTGGGAATTAAACAGATGTTGGGTTTTGGTTTTTCACGCTCTTAAAAATTTACACTTTCTGAAATGCTTCTACACTTTGTTTATGTGTAGCAACATTTATGAACTAATAAACCTGCAGACTGAAATAAGGTGCAGTTTTTTCCTCAAAGGTCTGTATTTGCCAGGAAAAGACTTGCCAGGAATTAGCACTGGCCAGCTTGACTGTGGCAGCGCCCAGAGCAACTGCAGGGAGCGGAGGGGGGGCGTTGGTGCTGCTACGAGACTCATTCTCGGCGCAAGTGTTTTAAATTCAGCCGTGCGCTGAATAAGCTGACAAAAACTTGATTCATTTTTGCGTAGCTGTGTGTACCTACAACGGGGTGTGTTAGCAGCGTGACGAGTTGCACAGGCGTCCCCAGCCATGTAGAACACAACCCCGTGATGTGTGGTTACAAGATTCAGAAGGATGAAGTCTACGTGCCACTTCATGTCTCTGATGTTGAGACAAGATGTTCCTTTTATCTCAGTTGACTGATATTCCAAAGAATAGGATAGGACAGTAGTGTCCACGGTGCTTAGGATGAATTTCGCCTACAGATTTACGGAGCTGTTGCAAAGGAGGGAACTGCAAACCTGTATGGTAGTACTGATTGCAACGCCTTTTCCAACAGGAACATTCGCGTGGCTGTCCTGCCCTGTTCCGAAAGCACAAGCTGCTTGTTTCGCACGAGACCGGTGGAAGCTTCAGACAATCTTGTGTACAATGAAGTATTTTGGGTTTCTATCTCTTACCCGGCTTTACGCCAGAAGACGTTAAGAGTCGATGTTTGCACTGTAGATAAGTCTCACCTTGAAGAATGTTTGGTTAGTATTAATCTCTGTTTTAATATGTTTATGTTTGTTTCCTCTTTTTAATTAGACAAAATTTTAAACTGAAGTGCAGCAAATTCTGTGAAACTTTCCTTGACAGTCCTTAGCTATGTGATCTCTTCCAGACAGTGTTCTTTGCAGTAACAACTTTCATCGGGGGGAAAAAAAATCTCTTAGATAAGTGTTTTATTGCAGAACTACTGATGACTTTGTCAGACTACTAGATTTCCCTTCTCTCATGATTTAACGTGAAACCCTACCTATTTTTCTTCCCTTTGGAAACATTTGTTGTAATGTAATTGAGAATGGACTTCCAGGAATTTGGAAGCCCCTGTAGAATATTAAAGCTCTCTAAAGGATTTTTTAAAAACTGCTGTTAATCTACACTATTAAAATCCATAGGCGTATAGTTTTTTTGAGTGCTCGTATTGCCACAGCCAGCTGCCCCCTGTTGCGAGAAGAGCTTTTTTGTTGTTCAGTATTACCCAAGCAAGTTGATTTTAACAGAACTATTTCTGGAGCAGTGAAGTCCTGAACGTGAGTAGGGTGCGTTGAGCTGAGACATAAGCAACTATTAAGTTACAGAAGAGTTGATGTTTTGTCCTGCACGTGTTCCATGGCTGGAGGGTACACGTTTTACGGTGTTTCGGCATTTCTTCCTTCACTTGCTTTGCAAAGCACACTTGGGTTCGGGACAGCACCTGTTTGCCAAATGGGGTTTGCTGGTGGGAGCACGCTGACTTGCAGGAGGTGTGCTCAGCGTGCAGTCTGCTGGACTGGGCTGGTGCAGTGGAGTCCACTCAGATATGGCTTCAATAAATTGCAAATCAGTTTTACTTTGGTTTTGAAGATGTTGGGATGCGTACTAAATATAACGCAGTAAAAAATGACAGGGCAGATGAAGAGGAATGGAATGTACAAAGCTAAAGCATCTCAGTCTGAGGCAGTGATTTCTGTCAGCCTTGCAAATTTCTTGAAAGGGAGTCTTTGTCTCCTGTTCTTTTCTCTTTTTCTTTGAAGCTCTGACTGTAATTTATCCTGGCTGCAGTAGCACTGTTCATACACCTACGCAGGAGCTGCAGTGAAACACCTGCTACTTGGACTGAAAGCCCTAGACAGTGTTAAAATAATTAAACATAAAGCATTGCTACTTGGATTGAAAGCCCCAGACAGTGTTAAAAATAATTAAACATAAAGCATTGTTAGTGCTGTCAAAATGGGGATAAACAGGGCAATTTTTCTTTTCGTTCAGCTTGCTGAAGTCAGGTAGTCCTGGATTTTCACTTTGGCTTCTTCTTACTGGCATGGTAGTCATTCATTTTAGTATGACACTGAAACTGTGGTTTTGCTCTCAACAGGGTGGAGCACAGATTAGCCTTGCTGAAATATGTAGATCCGGAGAGAAATCAACCCGTTGGTATAACCTCCTTAGTTATAAGTATCTGCAGAAGCAAAACAGGAAAAGTAAACAAGGAAGCATTCACTCTGAAGTACCCTGCACTGAAAAAACAGTAAGAACAACTTTGCTTGCCTCAAACCGATCTCTTCTGAACGGTACTGATGAGAGGGTTTATGTGGCTGAAGGGCTGTTACAACAGACGAGAAGTGAAGGCTGGCGTGTTTATATTTAGAACTTGAAAATGCCATTAAGTGCAGCAAAATAATTAACGTGTCGATTACAGATGTGCCCGTGTCCTGGGCTAAATACTTACTGAAATCTGCTCCTCGCAAAGCTGAGGGATGTGGTATGTGGTCTGGTGTGACGTGTGAGCTCTTGCCTCTCTTCCCACTAGACAGCTCACCTCGCTGCAATGGACTTGCTGAAGGAGTCGAGATGCAGGCTGACCGTGGCACGCGCATGGCATGCAGTACGCTCAGCCTGTCGCTGCACACGTGCATACGCTCGTGTCACGGGGGGAGGTGGGCCAGGCACGCTCGCACAGGCGTGACCGAGCGCGGTGTGCGCACCAGACTGCTTGAACAACCCAGGTGCAGAGGCTACAGCTCGCTCTGCCGCCAGAGGAAAGCGGGCTGGGGCGGTTCTGGCCAGAAAGGCTGGGCACTTCACAGCCTGTGGGAGTCGTGTCTTCACGAGAAGCCTCTTGCTCTCCTCAGGACTCTGTCTCGGCGCTCTTAGAGCAGACAGCTGTTGAACTGGAAGCTGTGGAGAAGAAACTGGAGGAAAGCAGAAGCACTTTAACGAGTGGAGAGAGCTGGTAGGTGGCATCCCACCGTCCTGGCGTTGTGGGATGATCAGAGCGTTTGGGGATTCATGTGCAGAGAACAAAGCAGATGACACAGAGCTGCAGGAGGCTTCTTCTGTCTCTTTTTGTTTTGGTGAAAAATCCTGTTTCTTCTGTTCTGGAGGTTGTGCTTGGGAAAGGAGAACAAAGCTGATAAACGTTGAAAACGGTCAATAGCACTACACTAATTTTGTTATTTGTATGATGTTCTGTGGATGTCTGTGAAAGCTCCACTGTATGGTTCAGGGCTTTGCCTGAATATTAATTTTGGCTGTTGTTCACATGGTTGAGACTCAAACTTTATTAATGAAGCCCGACATTTAAAATAAAAAGCCAACCTGACCAGTGGGTTTGATGGAGAAGCCAGCTGCGAGTTCAAAGGAGCTGAAAAGTGTGTTGAAACAATGCTTCAGTTTTGTCCAGCAACACTTTTTGAACTAAGATTAATGGCGTCTTGAGATCCCCCTTTAAGATGCGCTCGCCTCAATCTCAGACCACGGGGCTGAACCCTCGGCTTGCTTCTTTCGAAGCAAGATCAGTGTGAAGTTTTTGGCCGTATTGGTTGCCTTCTGGTGCAGCTTCACTCCGGTTTCAGTTATCCCCTTACAAGGCTGTGTTTGTGCAGCCTCAGTGGCTGCAGGGCCTGCCAGGTACAGCTGGCTGCCTTGGGGACGTGTTTCTGTCCAGCAGCTTACGGGAGGTAACGCCTGCTGCAGCACCAGACCGGTGTCCACAACAGGCCAGTGCAGTAACAAAGCTGTTATTACAGGCAAGACGAAGACGTTCCTGATCAGGAAGAACAGGACGACATCAGTGAAAATGAAGCAGAGGAGGAGGAAGAATTCTGTGCTGGAAAGTCTCTGTGGGAAACAGAAGAAAGTCTGAATTCCCAGCTGCACACGGAAATAGCAGTGAAGGTAAAGTCAAGGGCCATTTGAACAGAAGGGCGAGCTAAGCTTCCCATTGCTCGGCTGACTGGGCTGCTGTTGAGCTGAGCAAGACTACAGCAGTTATTGGAAAGTCCTTCATTGATGTTTAACTGTTTATCTACTTGAAATATTTTAAAGTAACTCCACGTGACTGTATTGTCCCAGTTAATATAGCATCGTTTCAGGCCTTTTTGCTGCTCACGACAACTGTTTTCATTAATGTGACAGCGGCTTTGACCCTGTTTAATTCTGACTGCAGCTGTAGCCTAACGAACGCGTGCTGTACCCGTGCTCCCTGTGCGTGTACCTACAGCGATTTGGATCTTTGCTGCAGACGCACCACAAGGAAGGGAATGGTCTTTAAAATCGTGCCTCTGTTCTGTGTGAGATTGCCAGGTCACACGGAGGTGCTGGGTCAACAGGCAAAGCTCGCTGGCATCGTCTGTGTTGTACAGCGATCGATGGATGCGGAGCCCTTAGGGAGCGATGCAGTTAACGTAGCAGCTACTGAGTTCACAGAGGGAAGTGTCAGGACACCCTGCGTGAGAAGGGCTGAAGAATATCTGGCTTTGAACGCGATGCCTCCGGGACTGAAAGCGGAGACGTGTTGCAGGTGGCTGTCAGACAGCCCTGGGTGCGTGTCATCGGTACGATGGCAAGCTGGCATTTACACTGCAGTGTCTGTCTTCCAGGTGGATAAAGAGACAAACACAGAGAGCCTTGCACAGTCTTCTACCGTCGTTCGTCCGAAAGACAAAAGAGCAGCAAATCCACCCCAGACTCAGTTTGTCAGAGGTAGCACTATCATCCGCTCAAAAACATTCTCACCAGGACCACAGAGTCAGTATGTGTGCCGGGTAAGGAAAACGTAATCCTGAGGTTATAAACTCTGGTTTTCATTAATGGATGCATGATGTCGATGTTCACTTGGTCTGAATTTTTCATAGAGACCTGACACTGCTTTCTTCCCTCCCTCTTTGACTTCAGAAGTTGCTCCATCCTCACCTCCTAGACAGTATCTTTCCTTGGAACTTAACAGTATTAAGCACAAATTTTTAAAATATATATGTGCACATTATGTGGTACACGCAGCTTGCTGAGATGCCCAGACTAACCTGGAAGGGCTGCTGTAAGACAGGGATGAGTAAGCTGCATATCAAACCCTGTCCTGCTGCTTTAAGATTGTTCTGTGCTAACTTGAACTGAGTTAGCTGTGTCCACCTGACTTTAGATGAGGTGAGCACGAGCGCTTGGTAGAAAGGGAAAGGGAAGTACCTGATAACGTCAGCAAAAAAATTGTGAAGGCTTGGAAGTCTCCAATGTGCTTTGTCTGAAGGTAACTGAACAGGCCACGTACTGGGTCAGGATGTCGCTTCCACTGCTTTGAAATATTTGTTCACAATTGTTTCCTGGACTGAGGGTCAGCCTAAACTATAAATAACTCATCTTTTAAATTGAATTGGCAAACAAGCAAGCACTGCGTTTTGTCACGCATGACCTGTCCTGAGCGGGCGTGCTCTTAATACAGCTGAGCCGGATTTGATGTGCAGGTTTTCTCCGATTCAGAAGCAGGTGCTTCCATAGAAACAAACCTTATTTAATTAGCAGCAGTGGCCTGTGCTTGGGTGGTAGAGGCACTGTGTCCCAGCACATGCAGATCCCGCGCGCCTGTTGCCCCTCGCCCCCAGCTTTGAGAAGGAACATGAGAAGGGAATTAAACCCTACTTGAGCTGAGCTCTTTTTAAGGGTCTAGAGACAATCACAACAGAAGGCAGGCTGTATGGCTGTAACATGACAACTCTTAAGCTGAAAAACCCAGGGGCATAGCTTACAAGTAAACCTACCTCTTGCACCGTTTGCGTAAAACACAGGTGACTAGAGAAGTGTCTTAATAAAATAGTCCATGTTTTACAGATGCTAGAAAAGAGTAATTTTTTTGTTATTATTACTTAGAGCTTATTTTTCTAGGCTGTTTTGCCAGCCTAGTTACTTGCACAGGAGAAGGGCAGGGGTATAGTCCCATATTGTACCCTAACTTGGTGTCTCTCTTTCTGTACAGTCTGTTCCCAAAAAGGGACAGAGCTCAAGGCCTGTGGCAGGATCTGGCCATGCCCAATGGGTTGCACGTTGTGCACTCCTGTTGGGGTGGCAGCTGTCCACTGTGGCCTTTCACAAAACTTCATAGTACTGCTTATAAGCACTTAGCAGAACCCTCTGATCTTGCTGACAGTGTGCGTATGCACTACTTGTGTTTGTTTCATGAAAAATACCTGCTTTTCACTTTCATTTTCAGCTGAATCGCAGTGATAGTGACAGTTCGACGCTATCCAAAAAGCCCCCCTTCATTCGAAATGCGATGGAGAGACGAAGTGTCAGAGTGAAACGGGTAAAAACATCACCGCTTATTTTTTTTTCTCTAGCATAGACACTTGCGAAAAATGGAAAACTGTTTTAAAGCAAGAATTTGCACGCATAAATCAGTTGCCACGTGCTTTCATTCACAACTTTTTCTTTGTGTGTGAGAAGTCCCTCAAGGCTACTTTTCTTTGGTATTTCAGAATATGACAGGAATGTTTAAGTTGGAACTCATTTAGAAAAATCAGTTTAGGAAGATGGTTCCTGGTATTTTTCATCTTGTCAGTGCAGAAGCAGCACAAACAGTTTTGCTGTGTTTGTTGTTGCGAGATTCTTAGGTACTTATAATAAATGTGAGGAGCTGGGGAGGAGGATGAGGAGATCGATGCCTCAGATGCTCAGGTGATCCTGCTGCAGTGACTCCGTGGCACACAATGAACCCCCGTGCCTGCTGTGATGGCAAACGCTGAAGTTCCCCTGGGATGCTGACGCTGAGCTCCTGAGGAGATGGTTTTCTTGAGGCAGCTTGTGTTTGACATTAACAGAAGGCAACATAATATGTTACTGGAAAAAACAAACACAGGTGTTTCTACTACATTGTGGGTTCATCTGAAGATGAGACGTTAAACTTACGAGCAAGGTGTGCGAGCAAGATGCGCAAGCAAGACTTGTTTGATTTGGAAAAGCTGCCAAACAAGGAATTTGGTGGAAACACCAAAATCAAAAAGGCTTGTCTGTAAGACTTGCTTGAGTTTGTGCTTTCTGTCTTGAGACGGATTGGAAAGCAGCATCAATAGCGATGCTTTGTGCCAAAACAACTGTGGGGAAACAGAGGAGAAGGACTTGCGGGCACTGGTGGACGAGAAGCTCAACATGAGCCAGCAATGTGCGCTTGCAGCCCAGAAAGCCAACCGCATCCTGGGCTGCATCAAGAGCAGCGTGGCCAGCAGGGCGAGGGAGGGGATTCTGCCCCTTTACTCCGCTCTCATCAGACCCCACCTGGAGTCCTGCGTCCAGCTCTGGAGCCCCCAGCAGAAGGAGGACAGGGAGGTGTTGGAGCGGGTCCAGAGGAGGCCACGAAGATGATCCCCGAAGGCTGGAGCACCTCTCCTATGAGGACAGGCTGAGGGAGCTGGGGCTGTTCAGCCTGGAGAAGAGAAGGCTCCGGGGTGACCTTAGAGCAGCTGCCAGTGCCTAAAGGGGCCTACAGGAAGGATGGAGAGGGGCTTTTCACAAGGGTGTGTAGTGATAGGACAAGGGGGAATGGCTCTAAACTTAAATAGGGCAGATTTAGATTAGATATTGGGAAGAAATTCTTCACCATGAGGGTGGTGAAACACTGGCCCAGATTGCCCAGAGAAGCTGTGGCTGCCCTCTCCCTGGCAGTGTTCAAGGCCAGGTTGGATGGAGCTCTGAGCAACCTGGGCTGGTGGAAGATCTCCCTGCTCATGGCAGGGGGGTTGGAACCAGATGATCTTTAAGGTCCCTTCCAACCCAAACCATTCTATGATTCTATGAAAACGGGTCTCGTGATGTGTTTGGCCCTTGCTGTGGAGTGGTCAGGACAGTTCTCATCGCTGTGTTCATACACCCTTCTTTTCTAGCCTTCTGTCAAGTCCTTCGGTACAGAGCGCCTGATCCGCACTTCACTGGACCTGGAGCTGGACCTGCAAGCTTCAAAAACCTGGCACGATCGGCTGGTGCAGGAGATCTCAGTGCTGAGAGAACTGAAGGAACAGCTGGAACAAGCCCAAAGTCAGGGTAAAAAAGAGTTGCCGCAGTGGGTGAAGGATGATGAGAGATTTCGACTGCTGCTGAGGCTAGTGGAAAAACGAGTGAGTAGTACCTGCCTTTGGATTTTATTCCCTATGTTGATGAGAGTGATGTGAGGAACAGGGGGCTTTGGACAGTCAGGAATTGAAGGCTTAGCGCTGCAGTCACTCGTGTCTTCCGCTTACGGCTCCATCAGGCAAGCGGCTGGTGATGGAAGCCGTAGTCCTGGAGTGGCCGGCTGTTCTCAGGTGGGTGTTTACGGACTGCAGAGCCTGCGCCCGTCTTCCCACGGACACGAGCGCTAGGAAGACAGCAGTTACGTCTCTTGCTGCTTCTAAGAGAAACAATGGCTGCATAAAACCTGCGCATGGATAACATTTGGCTTTAGAATAGAATCCTTATGCATATGGAGTGATAATGTAAGTCAGACGATAGACTTTAAGAGCCTAATAGTATCGGTCTTTCTACTTATGAAAGGTGGACTGCAGGGCTGGAAAGGAGACAGCTAATTACCAAGACTTTCAACAAACAGTTCATTAAACAATGTTGTTTGCTTTTATGAAAGTTGTCTTTCGTTGCATTGTCACTTTTCTGGAGAGGGTTTAAATAAAAATCTTTAGCCTGAAAAGGAATGTATATACAGATAATGTAGGTAAAGCTCCAGAAATGTCTGAATAAGCCTGGGTAAGTGATGAGCAAGGGGGGCAGCCTTCTGCCATCTTTGCTCTTTTTTAAAAAAAAAAAAAAAATAGTATTATTCCACAGCTGATTATCTTCATCCCTGAGATGCTGGACTCTTTGTTCTTTGCTGGAGTTATGTCCCGTCTTTAACCCGCGGTAGAGCGCTGTTAGTCCCGAACCCGTGCGTTTACCAGCACAGAGATTTCTGCCTTAGCAAGGGTGCAAATAGGAGAAGTCACAAATGCCGTCTGTGTTGTCAGGTGCAGCCTCCCAGTCTGTAGTAGGTGTGGTGTGTCATGCTCAGCACTCACCTTACCCTGTCTGCATCATGCTCTCCTGCGTGCACAGGGCTCCTTCCCAGCTGCTGCGAGGTCCCGGGGCCCCTCTGCTGACACCGGGCAGGAACAGAGTTAGAACGGCTCCAGGCGCAGGAGTGCGTTGGTGCTGGGGGCTCTCTGGGGCACAGCTGGATCACAGGTTGCCACGTTCCTGCGTGAGCTGATCTGGTGGCTTGAGAAATGTATCAAGAAGGTGCAGATAGCACCCACAATTCTTACCAAAGGGCTGGAAGAAGACCTTACATAAAGAGCTCTCTCTGTTACAACAGGTAGCTGACAAGCCTTAGCGTCTGTGGCTCATGACTTCCAGAGTCAGCAGCTTCCACACCCCTCAGACCTGCAGCTGCAATACTGCTCTGTTTGGAGATTTGTAGGGTCAAAACGGTTCCTCCTGGGCACGCAGACAACTCTTTTCCGTTATTTAGGAATATCTTTTCTATTGTTTAGGTGGAAAAAACAGAACAAAAGTGTGAGCTCAAGGCCGATAAAATGATGAGAGCTGCTGCCAAGGATGTCCACAGGCTGCGAGGGCAGAGTCGGAAGGAGCCTCTGGAAGTACAGTCATTCAGGTAATTACAGGTCACCGGGAAAGGGGAGGAAAAATGGACTGCTACCGTCTTTTTTCTGTGGACGACTAAGATGCTGATGACAAAAGCTGATCTTTGTAGTAGTAGTTACCTGTTCTGCTGGAACAAAAACTTCTCTGTGTCAAAGTGTAAGGTCTGAGAGTCGGGGAAGCTAGCTGCAGCACGGTGCGTGATCTCAAAGCAGCCGGCAGTACTCCAGATCATTCCCCACCTGACAACAAATTCACAAATCCTCTGCTGAATGCAGGAGCAGCCCTTTGCTTCCCTCAGTAACATGCCTAGAAAGCCAAAACACCGAGCCTTTCCAAACGGCTTTTTGATTGGGTTGGTGTTGGGAGTTTAACTGTAAGGACGCCTCATGCCTGATCTGTAAATCGGAGGTGGAGGCTGTGAGAGGGCGTGCTGCTGCTCCTTGTGACAGCTGCTGGGACGCATTTTAGTGTGGATGAGGGACGTTTCCGGCGAGAATTCTGTTGTGTTAACAACCGATCATCTTTTTTTAGAGAGAAAATGGCATTTTTCACACGGCCGAGGATAAACATTCCAACGCTCTCTGCGGACGATGTGTGATCACCATAAAGTATTTGCTTTCCGGACAATTCTACAAATGCAGTTTGGGTTTTGCAGTTATTTATGTGGTATTATGAAGGTACCGAGGCATTTGTATATTAGAGCTTTTGTCAGTATGTGGATGTTTTGAAGATTTCTAGGTTAAAGTTATATCATCACAGAAACCAGCATTAAAGTGACAAGATTGTATAGTTTGTATATTTAGGAATGTATTTTTGGGAAATAGAATTTTAAATAAGAACAAATGCAGCGTAAGGTGCTGTTATTCTTAATTAATGCTGTTTAGACCTTTTTGTACAGCTCTACCTTTTAGAGGTTTTACTGCAATAAAATAAATTTGAAGGAACCTCACCCCTACGTTCGACGACGTCCTGCGTCGGACTCTCCTCCGAGTGGTGTGTTTTGTACCCCGTGGGGAATGCAGGGAGCCAGGTCTGACTCCCAAGTGCCGTGAACGAATTCTCTGTGAGCTGTGAAGCGTTTGTGTTTCCTGCCAGGTCTTCAAAGTGGGTGTGAAGTTCGGGATACTTGCACTTTTTAACATTCGTCCTGCAGCTCGTGTCTGTAATGGGTCTGTTAAGGAAGCTTGGGGAGCCCATTGAAACCACGGCCGTGGGAGGAGGGCTGCAGGTTTTAAGTCCATTTCAGGTTTTTCCAATAAAGTGACCTTTCTGGACGACCCTGCCGTCTTGCTTTTTGTCTTCTGTGAATCTTCTCAGCAACTGGCACCTGAATTGTTTGGGTTTTTTCCTTCCTTCTGTCAGGAGCTGGAGGTACACAGCTGTTAACGCGTCTGGCTTTGTGAATCCTGTGACTGGGAGGTGGGTGGTGCCCCTGGGATCTTCCCTTTTGTTCTAAACACCTCCAGGGACTCAGCTGCTCCCTGCTTTCTTCCAGAAAAATGTTATTTTGCGCGTAGCTGGGTAAGAACCAGCTGCTCCCCACGCCGAGCTTCTCCGGCCCTCCAGGAACACTCCCCACCCCCCCACCCTGAAGACCTGCAGTCTCTGCGTGACACCAGACGCCATAACCTACAGTTATTTGCTGGTTTGGGGTTATTTTTTTCCTTTTACTGCCTTTTCCCAGGAGTTCCATGGCAGTGTTAGCTGTGCTTTGGGCCTCTCCTGACACAAGGCAGGCGTGAGCAGCTCAGGAGAGAAGCGGGGGAAGGCCAGGCGTCCACTTTCCACAGACGGGGGCCCTGGAAGTCTCTCATAAATGTTTTACCTTTGAAATTGCTGGTCGGTCACACCTGACAGGGGGGATGCGGAAAGATGGCGGAGAGGCACACCGACCCCCCCCCGGCCCTGGCGCCGCCATGACGCGCCGGGCTCCCCTACCGCGTCCTCCCCGCCGCCTGGGGGCGCTGCCGCCGCCCTGCATCTCGACCCGCTCGCCGCCTTCCGGTGGCGCCATTTCCGCTTCCGGCCGCGGAGGATGGAGGCCAGCGCGGCGTGTTGGGCGGCTCGGCTGGCGCGGCAGGTGCAGGCGGGCCCGGCGCGGAGGGGACGGCGGGGAGGCCCCG